>ENA-ORXF01000300-ORXF01000300.1-marine-metagenome-genome-assembly--contig:-NODE-300-length-37455-cov-20.487560_pt1 | contig 37455 bp, 37 predicted proteins | sample MGYA00237864_ERZ511476 | MGnify/ENA primary metagenome ERZ511476 (study PRJEB26306, sample SAMN06343908) | marine metagenome | isolation source: coastal waters | place: Atlantic Ocean: West Antarctic...
ATGTGTAAGAAAGACGGGTCGTGTGCGCGGGCATCAGTATATACTACACCTTGTACCTCTTCGGGTTCGAGATTGATACTGTATCGCAAGAGAGAAATAAGTTTGTATTTTGTTTTGTTGAGATATTGGCGGCTTCGCACCATGTTTGCCACGTCGCGTTTCTGGAAGACTGCGGCTTCGTCGAGAGGTTGGACTGTCTTGTGAACCGACTCAACAGTTTTGCCTCCTACATACAGGAAGAACACTTCAATATCCGTATTGCGGGATTTGTGGAATTCGTGGAATTCGTGCGTTTCATTTGGGTCTCCTTCTTGCCCAGAGTAACTGAATGCCATTTTATTGTCGCAACATATTCATTTCGCCGCACAAACTTATCTCTCACAATCTGCTTAAATTAATGGTTACAAATTACAAAGAGAGAAAAGTAATGGAAGGCATATGTAATGGAAGGCATATGTAAACTTCCCTATTTGGAAGCCGAAATACGACTCATTCTTGATGGACTTTCCGTCCGGACGTGCGAGACCGAGTTCTTTGGCGCCTTCAGCGAACAAGGATGTAAGGGGCACGTCCTTGCGATGGCGTGGTTCCAGCAGAAGGGGCACCGTGAATTTTGTCGGGCGTTGCCGGAAATATGCGAGGCAATTAAAAAATATTGGTTCGAAGAGTTTGGTGAATCTCTGCCCGATGATTTATTGTCTCCTTACGAGTTGGCACAAACATATGTGTATTGTAAAGCAAAAAATATTGTCAATGATTTGCACTAGCATTGTGTAACTAGCACTAGCATTGTGTAACTAGCACTAGCACTAGCACTAGCACTAGCATTGCTTTGGTGATTTTTGGGTATCGTTTCGATTCAGTGGTCGTCGTAATCATCCATTCCTTCGCTGTTTTCGTCTTCGTCGCTCATCTCGCTTCCTTTTTCGCTTTCGAAGTCATCGTCCGAGAGCGGATCATCGATGTGTTTCATTCCCCAGTAAGGCGAGGACTGGTCTAGATAGTCGTTGGCAATGTCGCGGTCGGATTGCCAGCGATTGACCAGTCGGTTGAGTTCGTTTGATTGCGAGGCGGTCAGTCCCCAGTTGGTCTCTTGCTCTTGGGTTTGCGCGCTCGTTGTTGTCGGGTCGCCGTATTCACGCTCAATGGTTCCTTGTCCGTTTGCGGGACGGTGTAGGCGGACCCATCCTGGGACAACCGCGTTAGGACAATTCGCATTCGCATTTGCTTCCTCTTCCTCCTTTGTTGCGCTGGCATAATTCATACTCATCATGCTGTCTTTGGTGTCGGACTTGGAGACGACCGCACCAAGTTCGGGGAATTCAAAAGTGCTTTGCGTATCAAAATGTTTGGTAGATCTGCGCTTTGACTTGTTGTCTTTCTTGCCTTGCATTCGGCGGTTCGGGGCAACGTATTTCTTTTGTACGTTCATCGTGATATCCTAAGTTGCGATGCTTTCGATATTAATATATATATATTTATTTATATATTAATTCCTTTTTTGCTGGCAAGTGCTTCCTGTTAGAGAACTTTTGTCTCTTGGGTATGTGTTTATTTCCGTTTCAATTTTTTATCAAATTTATATTTTTGGTATTTCTTGGTATTTCTTGGTATTTCTTGGTATTTCTTGGTATTTAGTCATCTGGTTTTGTTGTTGAATATGAAAAAATAGAAAAATAGAAAAACAGAAAAATAGAAAAATAGAAAAACAGAAAAATAGAAAAATAGAAAAATATAAAAACAAAAAATTGATTAGGATAACTAGTATTTACGTGAACACAAACAGAATAATATGAACGGTATTAAGGATTGTGTCAAGAGTTTCCCGTCGGTTTGCATTCCTCGAACCTTCACGAATACAACGTGGCGTGAGGTGCGCGATATATTCGAAGGCATTGTGGGACGCGGATGTGTCGATCGTATCGACATGGTGAATAAAATAAATCGTCGTGGCGAGTCGTATCAATGCGTGTTCATTCACCTGCTTGAGTGGCCGGACAATGAATGTGCGGTGAAGGTGCGCGAACGCCTTATTGAGGGACACGATATTAAACTAGTATACGATGACCCGTGGTTTTGGAAGTGCAGCGTGAGCAGACTGCCGAAGCCGGTGGCCCGTAGTTATGTGCCGCGCGACAACAAAGCGCGCGCTCGTATCAATACGCGGGCGCGTGATTTGAAAGATGCGGAACGAAGACCTCATCATTTGTCGAGCGTGGTTGTGGATTGTTACTAACTATTGTTTGTGAACTACTATTGTTTGTGAACTACTTTATTTTTTGGTTTATAATATAATATAATATAATATAAAATGTCGATTGTTGCCATGAAACGAAAGTCGCGGAAAATGAACCGTCCAATATCGGGCGGAGGCAATGGGTTTTCTCTCCACGGTGCCCACTCCACAACCACAATGAGCACCTCGGGGTTGATGTCTTCGAAGATAAAGCGGAATTTGAACCACGTCGGCCATTATAATGGGTCCAGAGTGAATATTGTGAAAGAAGGAGAATCTTTTTATCCTAATTATGCGCCGTGGGAATCGCAAGGGTTGTATATTAAAAAAATTGCACTTGAGGCAGAGAACCGGGGCTCCATGAAGATGACCGACGCGGGAACGGCAACGTGTGCGGACAACGACTGCAACCGAGGCAAGGTTCCTACGCTTACAAAGAGCGAGCATGTCCACGGCGCCATACCATCTGGTCAGTACACTCGCACTCTTCCGAATTGTCAGTGCCCTCCCGAACCGTGAGTGCCCGACCTGAGTATATTCTATTCTTTTTTTGTTGAAAAATTATAATTTTCATAGTGGTCAATAATTCTAGAATGATATAATTTACACACTGATTTGTTAAAATTAACCCCATATGAAATACGCAAATAATTAGAAAACATATTATAAATTACAAACATTAAATTAAATACAGGATATTTTGTATTTTGTATTTTGTATTTTGTATTTTGTGTTTTGATTTTTGAATTTTGAATTTTTAAACTTACCTAAGCTATTATCATGCCAAAATTGAAATATTTAATTAAATCAATAAATTAACAAAACTCTTTATTTATTAACTCCATTTAAATCGCCACTTAATAGTGCAAATAAAATCAGTATCTTAAAAATGTTCATTTTTAGTGCAATGACAACCACCCATTGTTGAACTTCAAATCAGACTTATAGAATCGATAAAAGTTGTTTTAATTCCAGTTAAAAGCCTGCAATTTTGCCAACCTTACTTTGTCGTAAATAAAGATTAAAATCATAGTATCAGCATTTTATGGCTTTTATTGATCAAATAAAGCTAATGAATGAGTATATTTACCAAAACTGTGCTTAACTGTGAGGGAATTAGATCAATGCATTCATAAATGATTGAATTTATTATAATTTACATTAAAAATAACGATAAAACAGAATAAATTTTGCAATTAAATTAGCTAAAAATAGTACATTTATTGCCTCAAGCGTGCTTTACTTATACAAATTAGAGCACTAAATTTTTGCCCGCAGGCCATTAAGTCAAAGTTCAACAGCAGAGAGTCAGATGAAAAGTTTGGATCAGAGCGACCGAAAAATACTACATTTATTACAAAAAAATTCCCGTGAAAAACTAGAGTCTATTGCCTCTGAGACGGGTCTTTCCGTTGCCACTGTTCAAAGGCGCATAAAACATTTTCGTTCAGCAGGCATTATCGAACAAGAAACTGCTCTGATATCCCAAGAAGCGGCAGGATATAATATGACGTTTCTGATTTTCGTTGAGATGGAGCAAGAGAAGTCTCACCAACTGGATATTTTTCGCAAGAAAGTAACGGCAGAGCCTCAAGTACAGCAATGCTATTACATTACCGGTGAGGCTGATTTTGCTTTGGTCGTGTTAGGCAAAGATGTTGAAGACTTCGAACGACTAACTCATCGCTTGTTTTTTGAAGATAACAACGTAAAACGTTTTCGAACTTCAGTCGTCATGAATCGTACCAAAACTGGAATGACAGTGCCTTTAGAGTGTGAATTTTAAATTAATTCCAGCCTCTGCTCATTAAAAAGAGCAGCATCTTAACTCTCAGCAACACTATTCTAAACTGATTTAAACCCACATAATAATACTACCAAGGCTTGGCAACAGGTCTTTCTTATGACAGCGCAAAAATTGCATTTTTTTGATGCAATTTTTCTCTTTTCAGGACGAATTATGCCAGCCTACCCAGAAGCCCAAGTTCTTCATGCCCTTGATTGTTATTTACAAAAATGTCCTTTGCCTGATGAGTTATGGATTTTTGCCTATGGTTCATTAATGTGGAATCCTGAAATGAAGATCGAAGAAGTCCAGCAAGGCACAGTGCACGACTTGCAACGGGGTTTCAATTCATTATCTACGGTCCATCGTGGTACTCAAGAACGCCCTGGCTTAGTTTTATCATTGCGCGATGGAGGTCATTGTGAAGGACTTGCCTTACGGGTTGCGCAGGAATCAAAGCAAGAAGATTTTAAAAATTTGTGGCTTAGGGAAATGGTGACTTTATTTTACCGACCTCGCATGTGCCAAGTCACGACTCACTCTGGAATTATTAACGCTATTACGTTTGTGGCAGATCAAAAGCATGAACAATACGTTGACTTTGAACACGCTAAATGTGCCAGCATGATAGGTCAAGCCTTTGGTGGCAGAGGCAGTAACATGGATTATTTTACAAACACGTCATCACACTTAAAAAAACTTAATATTAATGACCCTTTATTTAGCAACATCAGCGCCCACTGGACTTCTTAAACGATGAGAAAAAGATCAAAGATGATGCTCTAAGGATGGGTATATCCGCTCAATGAGGGGGTCTAAGTGACTGATTACGTCACGTGAACGTCTAGCGATAAAAGCTGCGTAGAATAATCTTTTCATCAATACAGTTGCATTAGTCACAATGCCTGCTCACTTAAATAATATGAGTTGTTGTCTATTTAGTTAGAGTTTGCAGTTAAAGGGTTCTGCCATTCGACACCACTGGCTGGATGAGTGGGTACCCAACGAGCTAATAGTAAGGAAATTACAGCCATCATAGCGCCCACTATAAATACTAATGGCGGAGATACTAACCACAAAAGCCCCATTAACGCTGGAAGCACAACCGCTGCAATGTGATTAATAGTAAAAGCAACGCCAGCCGTGGAGGCCATATCAGCAGGGTCTGCAATTTTTTGAAAGTAGGTTTTTTGGGCAATCGCCATAGCAAATAAAACATGATCTAACATATACAAAACCACGGCCAAAGGAGCCCACTCAACCACACTGTAGGCCAGAAATACTAAAATTAAGCCCATATATTCTACGGTCAGTGCCTTTCGCTCTCCCCATCGAGCGACTAGTCCACCTATTTTAGGGGCCAGCCACATACTTAAAAGGCCATTGACTAGGAACATGAGCGCCACTTCGTCAGCGCCAAAACCAAAACGTTCCACCATCATCAGCGCTGCAAACACCACAAAAATTTGACGCCGTCCACCACCCATAAACACCAAAGCGTAGTAAAGGCTATAACGTTTGCGTACGACTAACTTTTTAGTTTGTGTGATTTTAGATTCATAATGTGGAAACATCAAAAAAGCAGCCAGTGCAATGGCAACAGTGACTCCCCCACCAAAGGTATAAACCCATGCCACAGGCAGCTCAAACACTTGCAACGCTACCCATACCCATCCATACGCAATTAAAGAAGATGCCGCACCAATGGATATCAAACGCCCCAACTGAACAGGGGCTTCTGCTTTACTAAACCACTGTAAAGCGAGTGATTGTTTAACCGTTTCATAATAATGAAAGCCAACTGACATGAGCATGGTGGTAATCAGAAGTCCATTAAAATTAGGCAACCATCCTGTTAGAGCTGTGCCTGCACCCAACATGACTAGTGACAATATTGCTAAGCGCTGCTCAGCGATCACAATAAGTAGAAAAACCACACCAAACGCTAAAAAGCCAGGCACTTCCCGCCAAGACTGCAATACCCCAATGTGGGCACCATTCAAGCCACCTTGTTCTATGGCAAAATTATTGAATAAAGCCATCCACACTCCAAAACTAAAAGGCATAGCGAAAGTCATAAGCTGAAGCAAGCCAATGCGATTTTGCATACGACTTATACTCAATAAAGAAATTTTCATTAATGCTCAGTAGCTAAAGATGGCGATAGGCAAGTATAGCCTATACAAGCTTGGGCTTAATATGCCAGCAAGAGGAAAATGAGGATGATTAGCGGGTGAATTGCAGACAAGCCGTTTTTATCGACCTACTTACTCATCGAGATGGGCTATTTAAGTTGATGTTAATATTTATATGCTAGCTTTTAGGATGTTAGCTTTTAGGCTAACAAGCTTGGCTTATAACCCAGCACCTTGGGCGTTTACAGTTAACTAATGACGTCACCCAATTGTAAATTACAAGTCTGCCCACACATACAATCTCTACGCCCATATTTTTGAGCACACCATGGCTTCTGATCAAACGTCTCAAACACCAAACAACAAGCAAGACTTGCGCCTACTGTTTAGATTGTTGCCTTTTATTGCACCTTACAAAAGTAGGGTTATAGGCGCTGCCTTAGCCCTTATTATCACAGCTGGAGTCTCTCTTGCTCTGGGGCAAGGCATTCGATTGCTCATAGACCAAGGCTTCGACTCTGCAGATCCCAGCCAGTTAAACCAAGCAATGTTAGTTTTGGCAGTGATTACTTTACTCATGGCCATGGGCTCTTTTACGCGCTTTTATTTGGTGTCTTGGTTAGGGGAGCGGGTCAGCAACGATGTTCGTTTGGCAGTGTTTGACCATTTATTAACCTTAGATCCCTATTATTTTGAGGTGAACCGAAGTGGTGAGATTAATGCCCGACTCACCACCGATACTACGTTACTGCAGTCGATTATCGGTTCTTCCATTTCTATGGCCCTGCGCAATATCCTAACCTTTGTGGGTGGATTGGTGATGATGCTTATTACTAATCCTAAATTGGCCTTAATTGTATTGGCCAGCGTGCCATTGGTCATCTTTCCGATGATGCTTTACGGCAGAAGGGTGCGCAAGTTATCTCGGTTAAGCCAAGACAGAGTGGCTGACATTGGCACTTATGCAGGCGAAATTGTACAAAACATAAAGGTTGTTCAAAGTTTTACTCGTGAGAGAGAAGAAACCAAGGCCTTTGGCCAAGAAGTAGAAAAAGCCTTTAATGTTGCCAAGAAACGTATTTTACAGCGCTCAATTTTAATCGTAGTGGCCATGATATTAGTATTTACAGGCCTTTCAAGTATGATCTGGGTCGGTGCCCAAGACGTTGCTAATGGCCATATCAGTTCTGGTGAACTTGCTGCATTTGTTTTTTATGCACTCATGGTCGCCATGGCAGTAGCCACCATTTCTGAAGTTTATGGAGAACTCCAGCGGGCCGCAGGTGCAACCGAACGGTTACTCGAATTGCTCGCTGAAGAAGCAGATATCCAGGCCCCTAAAAACCCTCATCAATTAAATGCTGGAGCCTTAGCCCTGAGCTTTGAAAAAGTGAGTTTCAGCTACCCGTCAAGACCTGACCAAATCGCCTTAGACAATATCTCATTTAACGTGGCCGCAGGTGAAACTGTGGCTATCGTCGGACCTTCTGGGGCCGGCAAGAGCACCCTATTTGAGTTATTACAACGCTTCTACGACCCCAAGAATGGCAAGATTAAGGTGGCCAGTCATAATATCAAACAATTTAAGCCACAAGATTTACGCAGCCATTTGGGCCTAGTGCCACAGCAACCCACGTTGTTCAGTGCAGACGTTGCTCACAATATACGTTATGGTGATCCTACTGCAACTCATGAACAAGTAAAGCAAGCCGCTCAAAAAGCTTATGCGAGTGATTTTATAGAGCGCTTGCCAGAGGGTTACAATAGCTATTTAGGCGAACAAGGGGTTCGTTTATCGGGTGGGCAGAGGCAGCGTATTGCCATTGCTCGCGCAATGCTCAAGAACCCTTCTATATTACTGTTGGATGAGGCCACCAGCGCCTTAGACGCAAACAGCGAACATCAGGTCCAAGCGGCACTCCAGTCTTTGATGCAAGGCCGCACTACTCTCATTATTGCCCATCGATTAGCCACCATTATGCATGCCGATCGCATTTTGGTCTTTAATGAGGGAAAATTAGAGGCTCAGGGCAAGCATGCCGATTTAATCATAAGTTCACCACTTTATAAGAGTTTAAGTGAGTTACAGTTCAACCACTGAGATCAACCATGGCTACAAGCACACGTCCACATCTTGCTGCAGTAGACGCTCTTTTAAGAGATGGTTACTGGGATCGCACAGAAATTATCCGTATGGCAGATGGCTCTCAACGAGTGCGCAAGCAATCAAAGGGACACCAATCCGCAGGCCCTTGGGGGATAGATAATCTTCGAGCTGAGGCCCAATATTTGCAAGATTTAGAGCCACATTTGCTGGACTTATTTCCTCGACTCATTGCTTCTTGGGAAGAACCAGCCCCAGGTTATGATATGGCCTATCAAAAAGAATGTGTGGACTTAGGCCAACTGGCAAGAGCAAGATTATTTAATCAGCAACAAGCAAACCAATTTCAAGCGCATTTAGGCAAACGCGTGTTTGGGCAGTTACACACACCCGCTAATGCCACCTTCACCCTGTCTGATAACATTTTAGATACCTTAAAAAAAGCAGCTCAAACCATAGCCACGTTGGCTGATTTAAAAGATATATTAGCCAACCAACTGACCATCAATGGCCAACATTGTGATGCATTCACTGACAACATTAAGCGTCTTACAGAGCAAACTAAACTATTACAGGTCATTAAAAATCAACCACAGGTCAGACTCCATGGGGACTTATTTTTAGAAAACATATTACTACCAAAGTTCTCTTCACTAAAGCAATGGCCCACACAACTGGTGCTAATTGATCCCGTCTCTGTCGCTGGCATCAGCGCTGGTCACCCCCTATTTGATTTAGCCAAATATGAATCTTATAGTACGGGAGAATTACCCGCTATGCGTCGGGGGCATGTGCAAGTTACCGGCATAGAGGGTCATAATGAGAAACAGCTTGATTTTACTATTGATTGGCAGCATCTGGACATGAAAGCCTACACAGATATCAACTGGCATAGGAGTTTTAGGCAGTCATATATAAACCATTATGGCCCAGTAGATGAAGCTATATATGCTCTTTTAGAGGCCTACTTTGCCGCTGCAATGGTGGTTTGTACCGAGGGTGTTGAACAACAAGCCAGAGCTTTAAAAGCGCTCTTTAGCTTGGAGCGCGCAATTTTCTTAGCAACATAATTAAGCCCAGCACTACACTGCCGGTTATCACACCTACGCCCATTTCAGCAAGTATCGACCAGAGACTGCTTAACTGTTCAAGCCACTGATATAACCAAGGCCAACCATGAACCAAAATACCACCTCCAACCAGAAACATAGCAATCGTTCCTAGCACAGATAAGGTGCGCATCAGTGGTGCTGCAGCGTTAACTAAACTGCGGCCTAGAAAGCCACTAATCGGTCCTTTGTTTCCCACTTTTTCTGCTTCTACTAAGTAAAGGCCTAAATCATCCATCTTAACAATTGCAGCCACAAGGCCATACACAGCAAGCGTAAAAAATATGGCTAAACTTGCAACCACAACCACTTGGTTAGTAAAACTAGTGTGCGCAACTGAATCTAAAATAATGACTACAATTTCTGCTGAAAGAATAAAATCTGTGCGAATCGCACCTCTAATTTTGTCTTTTTCTAAGTGCAATAAATCATCCTTAGACAAACTAAGGTGCTGTAAGCGTGATTGCGGTGAAGAGGCAGTGGGCTTGTGAAGGAACCATCCATGTATTTTTTCAGCCCCTTCAAAACACAAATAAGTACCTCCTAGCATTAACACGGGTGTCATTAACCAAGGCGCATACAAACTCATTAGTAAGGCCGCAGGCACCAGTATCAGCTTATTCAAGAATGATCCTTTAGTTACTGCCCACACGACGGGTAATTCACGTTCTGGCCTCACCCCAGAAACCTGTTCCGCATTAACTGCTAAGTCATCTGCAAGCAGGCCTGCAGTATTTTTAGCAGCTACCTTAGAAAGTACCGCAACGTCGTCTAACAAAGTGGCAATGTCATCCAATAGTGCCAGTAAACTTACTCCTGCCATGCAGAATCCTTTAGATTAGGTTCAATTTGATCATTAAAGCATACACTGCTTAATATGATTTGCGACTTGTTTAGCTTGCTCTAGGGGTAATAGATGCCCAGCATCTAAAAAGTTAACAGCACGTTTGTGCTCAGGCATTCCAGCAACAGGACTTAGCCCCAGCCAACGTTGCCACGCAAGCTTATCTACTGTATCTGAAAACTCTCCTCGTAATACAGATATGGGCACTTGACTGCGCTTTAAGTAAGGCCAAATATTGGGCACACTGCCATACATTAAAGCTTCCCAGTATTTACTGTACAAGAGCACGACTGAATCTCCATCGGGTATGACAGCAGCCTTGATATAGTGCCACAAAACATTATCGCTCAGTCTAGCAAATACACGTTTGGAACGGTGAAAATCAAACGCTTGTTGAGTATTATCCCAACGATCAGGGCGTCCTAAAGCTTTTGCAACAATGGGAGCTTTATTAATTAACACCTGAGGACTAAACCGAATAAGGTGCGCAATCGTTTGACGTAAAAAAACAGGTTCTATCAGAATTAACTGGCGGTATAAATGAGGTTTGAGTTGGGCCGCCAAGATACTCACGTTGGCCCCCATAGAATGGCCTACGCAGACTACTGGTGACAGGTGATACTGTTCTATAAAGTCATTAAGATCATGCGCCATCATTGGCCACACTGCACGATTGCTCGCATGGCTTTGGAATTCTTTCAGGTCTTGCCACAATGGCCGTAAATGAGGCGCTAAAATTCGGTGCTCTTGACCCAAATGAGTCAATAATTCAGTGTAGGTATTGGGTGGAAAACCGTTAGCGTGAGCAAATAAAACGCCTTTACTTTGCGGTTTACCAAATATTTCATAAGATTGGCTCATAACTGGAAATGTTCCATGGTTACCGTGGTCCAAATGACAACCTGTCCCATATGGATGCGACTTCCTTTATGGAACTTCCTTTATAGAACTTTCCTTATGCGACTTTCCAGATTGCTATGAATCCAAAATCAATACCAGTACCAGTAACAGTACTAAAGGTTATTAAAGGTTCGCCAAACGAGACAGGCTAGATTGTAATACTACAGAACTGCTGCAATCGCTTTGGCCACGTAGGCAATATTACGTTGGTTAAGACCCGCAAGGTTAATACGGCTTGACCCTACTAAATACACGCTATGCTCGTTAACTAGTCGATCAACTTGGGCTGCATTAATACCCAAAAAGGAAAACATACCGTGTTGACGTTCGATAAAGCTAAAGTCTTGTTCCACTCCCTCTGCTTTGATGGCATCAACTAACTGACTGCGTAGGTGTTTAATCCTTTTTCGCATGGTCTTTAACTCATCACGCCACATTTGCTTGAGTTTTGGATCAGCTAAAATTGTTTCTACCACTAGCGCACCGTGGGAGGGTGGCATTGAATAGTTGGCACGAATAAGACCGTTCATTTGACTCTGAGCTAGATGGGCCTGCGCTTCAGTAGTTGAGATAATGATGGCCGTTCCTGTGCGTTCCCTGTACAACCCAAAATTCTTAGAACAAGAACTAGCAATGACCATCTCTGGCACAGTATTAGCCATTAAACGCAGCCCTGCTGCGTCTTCATCCATACCTTCACCCAGACCTTGGTAAGCAATATCCACATATGGCAGTAGACCTTTTGCCTTGATTACGTCTGCTGTAGCCTGCCATTGTTCTAAGCTTAAGTCAGCGCCTGAAGGGTTGTGACAACAAGCATGCAGCAAAACCACATCGCCGGCTTTTGTTTCTACTTTTAACGTAGCTAACATACCATCAAAATCGACCGCTTTTGTATCCTTGTCGTAGTAAGGGTATTGTTTAATTTCAAGTCCTGCGCTTTGCATAATTGGACTATGGTTAGCCCACGTAGGGTTGCCTGCCCAAACCGTAGCGCCAGGTTTAGCAACGTTGATGAACTCGGCCAGTACACGCAAAGCCCCACTGCCACCGGGCGTTTGCGCTACCGCAAAACGATTGTTGGTTAACACTGTGTGATCAACACCTAGGGTTGTTTGAGCTAATAAATCACAATACCGTTTTGAGCCCGCCATACCCACGTAGGCTTTGGTATCTTCTTCCACTAGAATAAGCTCTTGCGCTCGCGATACCGCTTCCATGATAGCCGTATGACCCGCCTCATCTTTGTACACACCAACCCCTAAATCAACTTTGTTAGGATTTGTATCTTGCCGGTAAAGGATCGACAAATTAAGGATCGGATCAGCAGGCACAGCGCGCAGCGACTCAAACATGAGCAATGGAACTCCTATGAAATAAAATAAACAGTTAAAATCAAAAATTAGGCGGATTTGACGACCGTGATTATACGGCTTTCATAGCCTTAAAACTAGTTAGAAATAACCCATAACACAGCGCAAAAAGAGGTTTTAACGATTACTATTGCGCGCCCTTTCTTGGCGGGGAGAACAGGCATACTTTTTTTGATAGCACCGCGCTAAGTAGGACGTAGAGCTAAAGCCACATGCCGTGGCAACCTGCAATACCGACAAGCTAGACTGGCGTAATAGTTGCTGGGTTTTTTCTAACCTCAAATGCAAATAATACTGACCAGGGCTTTGATGCAAGTACTGTTTAAATAACCGCTCCATCTGTCGCGCAGACATATTAGAAGCGTCTGCCAATTCTTGACAGGTCAGGGGTGCTTCCAGGTTTTGACGCATGATATCAAGGGCTTTAATCAGGCGCGGGTTATTGATGTTTAAACGCGATTGCAATCGCATCCGCTGATCTTGGTGAGGGGGTCTTATGTGCGGGTGCATATATTGCTCTGCAACTAATAGTGCAAGTTCATAACCATGTTGGTCTGCAATAATTTGCAACATCATATCCAAACCAGCAGAACCGCCAGAACAGGTAAATAGGCTGCCATCAAATTCATACAATTCACCACTCATCCACACATCAGGAAACTGCTCTCGAAAGCTGTCCACATATTCCCAGTGAATGGTGCACGTTTTATGGCGCAGAAGCTTTGCTTTGGCTAACAACAAAGCGCCTGTCGATGTAGAGCCCAGCAAATCAACTTGACGGGAAGCTTGTCGTAACCAGGCAAAAAAAACATCATCACCGTAAGTGGCTACATTTATGCCAGCAACCACTAATAAAACATCAAGCATCTTAACTTGATCCACATCGATGGTCGGTGCAGTAACCATATTATTACTAGCATTGACCGATGTGTTGTCCCAACTTAAAAAGTCCCATTGATAAAGCTCTTCCTCCGCCTGCGCATTCGCCATGCGCAAAGGTTCAACTGCCGCGGCTAATGACAGCATCGAAAAACCAGGTATTAACAAAAATCCAAATCGTTGCATAGTAGATCCGATGAAAACTAAAGGCTTATCACTAAACTTTTAGTTAGAATAGCCTTTATTGTCGGTTTTGTCTCATTAAAAGTCGTCTTAAGTGGTTTTTATTTAGATCTGAAAGCGCATTATGATTGATAAGAGATTAATAAACATAACTAAACAGGAATTCTTATGGCCTTTCCTTCTTCTTCTCCCTACGTCATTGTAGGTGCAGGTATCCATGGTTTAAGTACAGCTTACCACCTCGCTTTAGAACTCAAGGCAAACGGTAAAGGTGATGGTCGTGATATTATCATTCTTGATAAAAACGGTATTGCTGCTGGAGCGACAGGCATCGCTTGTGGAGTGGTACGAAATAATTATTTCCAACCTGCAATGCGAGAATTGATGGCCCATTCAGTAGAAGTTTGGGAATCTGATATGGAAACTTATTCTTATCATCCCGTGGGTTACATGCAAATTAGTCCAGAATCTATGCATGCCGATGTAGCGACAATTTACGAACAGCAAAAAGCCATCGATTACCCTTCTACTTTTATTGAAGGCGAAGCTGACTGTACTAAATACATGAAAGGAATCTTTCACGACTGGCGTGCACAAGGCATTACTTCTGTATTACACGAAGACAAAGGTGGTTATGCCAATAACACTAAAGCAATGTATGGTTTGGCGTCCAAAGTTGAGAGCGAAAATATTCGCATTATCAGTGGCGTCACGGTGACTGGTTTCACTCGCAACGAAGGCTGTGTGACTCACGTTGAAACTGACCAAGGCAAAGTGGCTTGCGAATATGTAGTCATTGGTGCGGGCCCTTGGGCTAAGAGCTTGTGGGAAATGTTAGAACTTCCAAAAACAGTCAGTGTGAAAGGAGCTGATGACGTCATTCATACCGATATCCCTATGTGGATTTACTGGTCTCTTCAAGAAGGCACTTTAGGTGTAGACCCTAAGTTGCAAGTGGACAACAACGGTAACATGCCACCCGTGATCCATGTAGACTCTAATGCTCCTTTGTATTCGAGCGAAGATGGTAGCTTGGTTACTGACGAAATGTGGGGCATCTACTATAAGCCAGACTTCCACTTTGGTGGGGTTCAAGGAGGTGCTGCGCCCTTCCCAGTGAAGACCAACCCAGATGAAGTCGCAGTTGATCCCTACGGCCCAGATTCTCCTGAGTTTGTGGTTGGCCCAGAATTTGCTCGCATGTGGGTTTCTGCTTTGGCCCATTGTCAAAAGCGTTTTGAAGGAACCATGCCCAAGTTTAAGGACGAGCCTAGTGGCGGTATCGGTTGCTTCACGCCTGACTCTTTCCCAATATTTGATGTTTTCCATTCCAATGCGTACTTTATAGCTGATTCGAATCATGGTTATAAAATGCTTGGAGTGGGTAAATTAGTGGCTAATGAAATTGCCACTGGCCAAAGTCACCGATTACTTGAGCCATTCCGCTTGACCCGATACGAGCAAGGTAAATTACACCCTATTTCAAGCAGTCCATTCCCCTGGTCATAACAACCTAAAAGCTTCAGGTTTAAAGCCTTTCAGTTGTTTGAAAAAGCCTCACTCCAGTGAGGCTTTTTTGTTTCTCTAAAGCAAGCAGATGCCCCTGAGAGAAATCCCAAAAGTATCTCTACAGCATAGTAATCAGGCATAATAGAGCCTAAATTTTCCCCATGGACACGGGCATGAAAAAAATCGATTGGTTAGCAAAACCTGCTTTAGGCGCCAGTCTGGTTGCTGCAATATGGGGTTTTAATATTGTAGTCATGAAAGTTGCCCTCAATGACATGGATCCTCTTTTGTTCACCGCGGCGCGTTTTTTATTACTCACCATTGTACTAGTGCCCTTTGTCAAAATTTCCACTGCCCAGTTAAAACTTTTGCTACCCATTGCTTTAGTTATGGGCCTTGGTCACTTTTATGTATTAGCGGTGGGTATTTCTATCGTTCCTGGAGTCATCGCAAGCGTTTGTTTTCTGTTAGGGGCTCCTTTTTCAACTCTATTAAGTTACTTATTTCTTCACGAACGCATTACACCTGTGCAAACGTGGGCCATCGTTATAGCCACCATAGGCGCCATATTACCCACCTTATTGTTAGGCCAAAACGATCTTCAATGGGGCGTGTTTCTTGTGATATTAAGCACCTTTATGTGGGCTGTTGGTAACATTCAAATTCGTAAACTTAAACAATTATCCGTTCTTTCTATTCAGTTCTGGATTGCTATTATTACCGCACCTTTGTGCTTTGTCGCTTACCTATTGCAAGCCGACTCCACACCCATACTGCCCCAATTTACGATCAGCATAATCCTATGCTTAGTGTATGTGGTGTTGTGTTCGTCCATCTTGTCATATAGCCTATGGTATGGACTCATTCATCGCCATGGCATGAGTCGAGTCGCTGGCTTTGTGCTACTTCAACCCATTTTCACCCTTACCTTTGGTTATCTTATCTTGGGGGAGTCTCTCACTCTTTGGCAGCTAGTCGGCAGCTCCATTACTTTGGGTGGGGTATATACATACTACCAACACCACAGAATCACGGAACCATCGATTAATAATCAAACTCACTAATATGAGATTAATATGCCACTAATACTAGTCATCACGCAGCAAGTATTTAGGGCCTAGCTAAGGGCAAGAAATGCGATAAGGCTAGAGACAGGTTAAGGGTAGAGTCAGGTTAAAGCTAGAAATAGGCAGCGCACTTCTTTACGTTATTTGATGGCGCCTTCCAAGCGTAATAGAAAAGCCTTAGTATCTTCGCCGCCAGCAAAGCCTGTGAGACTGCCGTTGGCCCCTATGACCCGATGGCATGGAATAATCAATGGGATGGGGTTGCGTCCATTAGCAGCTCCCACTGCTCGCACAGCTTTGGGGCGATCTATGACTCTTGCTATGTCTTTATAACTTCGGGTTTGCCCATAGGGAATCTGTTGCAGGGCACTTAAGACTTGCATTTGAAACTCAGTACCAAAGGGTGCTATGGCTATATCAAACTGTTTGCACTCTCCTGCAAAATAAGCCTCTATCTGTCTGCGAATGGGCTTAAATGCTAGTCGATTAAAGATCCAATCAGAAGCTGGTGAGAGAGGCATTTTTCCCATTGGAAAGCCTAGGTAGTGCAATACCTTTCCCTCTCCAGCAAGCAATAACTGGCCCACGGCAGATTGCATATAAGTGTATTCAAGTTGCATGTGTATCACCTGAGCTAACGTCTTTAAATAATACCTGTACTAATTAGCGTGCGCTAGCCAAACGCGCATTGGTGTTGTTTGTGTATTATTGAGGTTAAGTGGAACTCAGTGCTAGATCTGCTTCAATGTGCCCTAAATGCGCCATCATTAAATTTAGTGCTAGGTGCTCATCCTGATTTTTTATCGCTTCTATTAAATTTCGATGCTCACTAGGTGGGCAGTTTGAAAAACTGTGCTGGCCATACATACCAGTAATTAAGCTTGATTGTGTAATTAAGGTTTGCATAAATCCAGTCAACAAGTGATTTTTTTGGAAACTAGCAATGAGTAAGTGGAACTCTCCCGACAAACGAATCAATTGGTGACGGTCATTGTTACTAAAAGCTTGCTCTTCGAGCTCTACGTGGGCATTAAGACTGATTATATCAGCGTCACTTCTCTGAGCCACAACGCTTTTAATAATAATGGATTCAATGGCCCTGCGGGTTTCAAATAAGGTCATTGCTTGTTGCAAAGTAGGCTGGCGGATGCGCGCACCTTTGTTTGCCTGAAGTTCTACCACTCCTATATTTGATAACGTCAGTAACGCCCTTCTGACGTTCATTCTACTAACACCAAAACGATCACACACTGACTTTTCACTTAAACGTGTGCCAGGCCCAAGATGTTGTTGCATCACATCGTAAATAATAGCCTCGACAATGGCCTCATCAATAGCTGATGCATCCTTTACAACCATAAATACGCCCCATTGCTTAGATTAAAAAAGGGCAACCTAAGCTGCACTTTTTTAATCTAATCGTTTCATAAACGTTATTTTTTCAGTTTCATTCAAAGATTCCAAACACATTAGATAAGGAGTTACTCTGTCTAAAACTAGAACACAACCCATACCTCAGGCCATGCTTGACGTTCATAGCACCCCAAGGATAATGTGAGGTGCTATGTTAGTCTATGGACGCGGATTAGGCGTCGTCAGGCAAAAGTTGGTTCAATACAATGGCCAAAAATGCCGTAGGTGCAACCGCTGATGTGGCCAGCGTTTTCCAGATACCTGGCAAATACTGCACAGCAGATGGCACCAAATTGAGACCCAGACCCACGGTTAGTGATATGGCAATAATAATCATGTTGCGACGGGTCATTTTCACCTCTGACAGAACATTGAGCCCTGCCGCTGCAACCATGCCAAACATCACAATCACACCACCGCCTAACACAGGCAAAGGCATTGAAGCGATGGTTGCACCCACTTTAGGTAATAGGCCACACACTAGCATAATGACACCAGCAATGGTCACCACGTGACGGCTCATGACACCGGTCATACCAACGATACCCACATTTTGACTAAACGAAGTATTTGGCAAACCACCAAACACGCCAGCGACAGCGGTACCTAGACCATCTGCATAAGTGGCACCAGAAATTTCATCATCTGTTGCTTCGCGGCCCGCGCCTGCTTTTGTAGTTGCTGAGGCATCTCCCACCGTTTCAACTGCTGATACGATCGACACCAAAGTGACACCGATGACCGCGCCTAAGTTAAATTCAAAGCCGTAGGGCATAACCTGCAGACCCGTAATCCAACCGGCCTTTGTAACTGCGCCAAACGATACCATGCCAAGGATATAGGCCAATACATAACCCGCAATGAGACCAATTAAAATGGCCGCATTGGAGAGTATGCCATTGGTTCTAAATTTGACCACCAAAGCCACTATGATAACCGTCAAAGCAACAGACCAATGCTTTAAAGATCCAAAGCTGTCTGCATTCATTTGAAAGTCAGCGGCGCCACCAGCAGCGTATTTAATGCCCACAGGAATAAGATAAAGACCAATGGCCAAAATAACCAATCCTGTTACTAAGGGAGGGAACCAACTGCGAATATTGACGATGACTGCGCCCAGAGCAAAGTGTATAGCACCTGCAATAATGCACGAGGTTAAAGCAACCCCAAGACCCTGCGTCGCTGCAATTCCAGCGAGCACACCAACAAAGGCAAAACTTGTGCCTTGCATAATGGGCAACCGAGCTCCAACAGGGCCAAACCCTATGGTTTGAAACAGCGTTGCAAGACCGGCAAATAACATTGCCATCTGAATTAAGTAAACCTGTTGGGCACCACCAAAGGCCAAACCAGCTGCACCAGCAACAATAACTGCAGGTGTGACATTAGACGCAAACATCGCAAGCACATGTTGCAGCCCCAATGGCAATGCTTCACTCATGGGGGGGGTTTGATTTGCATCACTGTAGACGGAGGGATTTGCTTTTGTCATATTATTTACTCTCTTATTGAGATGCTTAGATCTCTAATTATTATTATTTAAACTAACCAATCTGACCTTAATTGGTAGATTGTTAACAATATACTCTCACCTTTTTCCATTAATGTATAGCCGTTGCAAAATAAGCCTAACCGCAGACTTGTCGATACACCGACATAGGTTTAAAATCACTCTCCTATAGTCTTAGGAGTCAGTTCAATGTTTAGTGGTTCATACGTCGCTTTAGTTACCCCTTTTATTAATGGCAAGTTAGATGAGAGTGCCCTGCGTCGCATGGTTAACTGGCAGCTAGATAACGGCACGCATGGTTTAGTGCCTGTCGGCACCACAGGTGAATCACCTACCTTGTCTGAAAAGGAACACAAACGGGTGGTAGAAATCGTTGTTGAAGAAAACAATGGCCGCGTACCCGTAATCGCAGGAGCTGGGTCAAACAACCCAGTTGAAGCATTAGCTTATGCTCGTCATGCCAAAGAATTGGGTGCCGATGCCGTATTGTGTGTTGCAGGTTATTATAATCGACCAAACCAAGATGGGCTTTATGCTCACTTCGAATATATTGCTCAAGGGGTTGATATTCCGATGATAATTTACAACATTCCACCCCGTGCCATTGTTGATATCGAACCAAAAACTATGGCCAAGCTTGCGGCACTTAAAAATGTCGTGGGCGTAAAGGATGCCACGGGTGATATTTCAAGGATAAGTTTGGAACGTCTGGCACTAGGTAATGACTTTTCTTACCTTTCAGGTGATGATTTAGCGTCCGTGGCCTACAATGCGGTGGGTGGCAATGGCTGTATTTCTGTCACAGCTAACGTTGCACCGAGCCGATGTTCGGCCATGCAAACGGCCTGCTTAAAGGGTGACTTTAAGGAAGCCAAACGCATTCATGACGAACTCACACCTCTGCATGCAGCCATGTTCAATGAACCAAGTCCAGCAGGTGTGAAATACGCGGCTTCCCTATTAGGCTTGTGTAATGAGGAGTCTCGTTTGCCAGTTATGCCATTGAGTCAAGAAAGCAAAGCCATACTGAATGGTCTACAGCATCTAATGGGCTAACTAAACCGGTGCCGCTGCGAGGAGCTTTGTGACTATGGTTCTGGCCTAACGGATAAGTCCATAGTCTTGATCTAAGACGTCTATAATCTCTTGCTTAGGCTGCTGACTAACGTTCAGTGGGTGGCCTATAATTTTCTCTGCAATACCAATATAAGTATTAGAGATGTCGTGCATCGCTTGCAAAGGCAATGCATTGTCCTTGGCTAATGCGCTGCGCTCTGACATGCGGGTTTTGTTCAGCAAAATGTCAGCATCATCAAAATAGTTAAGCAAGAACTGCCTAAAACCCTCTTTAGAATTTTCCACTACCTTGCCAGACCTGAGAGCTGCACCATCCCAAATACGCGATGAATCAGGTGTGCCCACCTCATCCATGTAGATCAATTTATCGTTACCCTTGGCATCCTTGACGTAGCCAAATTCAAATTTGGTATCAACCAGCACTTGATCATGAGCCGCTAAGTCTTGGCTAATGACCGAGAAGCCATCACGTAGCAAGTTCTCATAACGGTTAATATCAGCAGGCGTTGAAAAGTTAAAGGCACGATAATTCGCTTCTAGATCTGCCCTGGCAATATTAACATCATCTGCCTCTGCCACATTAGGGATGCCTTTTAAAATGCCTTTAGTCGAAGGAGTAATTAATAATTCAGGTAAACACTGATCTTGCTGCAAACCCTCTGGCAGTTGCATACCGCAGAACATCCGTTCCCCTGCTTTATAAGCACGCCACATAGACCCCGTAATATACTGACGGGCAATGGCTTCTACCATTACAGGTCTTGCCTTTTGTACTATCCAAACCAATGGGTGGGGTGTATCTACAATGTGACTATCTGCCAAACCGGCTTCACGAAAACGCGCAAACCAATAGTTAGCCACAGCATTAAGTGCAGCACCTTTACCTGGCACGCCCCACAATCCACCTTCTCCATGCCAAATGCAATCAAAAGCGGAGATACGATCACTAATAACCATGACTGCTAAAGGAGCATCGGCAGCCACATTATAGCCTTTGCTGGCGATTAAACGCTTGCTGTGCTTATTACTGAGCCAATACACACTGCGGACTTTTCCGCTGTGTACAGGTAGATCTGTAACAATAGGCAAATCATCATTGCTCGCAAGAACGTTATAAAAAGCAGACATATGAGGTTGTTTCTAGGATCAATCGAAACATTATTTTACCTAAATTAAAGGGCAGGTGCAGCTAGTTAGTCGTTAAAGCGAGTTATATTTTGTATTGTCTGCATCACCTCTAAAATGGCTTCTCTGTTAGCGACTTGGTGTAAGCCAGCAAGATACCACTGAGTGGTTAATGCACCATCACCTATGGGCCGTGTGATTAAGCCATATTTTGGACCTTGGGATAAGGCGGTCCATGCAGGAAGTATGGTGAGACCCTGACTTTGTCCGACAATGGTTAACACCGCTTCTGTGACACCTGCACTAATGACATTGCTGGGCAACACATGATGACGCCGAAACACTAAATCATATTCACGCCCTTGTTCTGGGTTGGTATGGTAAGCCACATAGGGAAAGTCTGCGAACATTTCTGGGAACACGCTGGCGTTCTTTGCTAAAGGATGATCACTGGCCATTAAGGCTAATAACGAATCTTCCCCCAAGTGCATACAGTTAAAATCCTTGGCTGGCGGTAGTCCTGATATCAAAGCTATATCGATGCTTTGTTGACGCAATGCAGACTCTGGATGCAAACCCACGTCAGCCGTGATCTCAAGGCCAATGTGGGCACATTTAATGGCTAACTGTTGATACAACTCAGGCAACCAATGATGTGAGGCATACGCTTCCAAACCTAAACGCACCGTGGTAGTTACCCCACCACTCATGTGCGCCACATCTTGTTCGGCACGTTCTAATTCTGCTAATACCCTTCGAGCGGCAAATTGAACTCTCAAGCCTGCAGGGGTGGCCACTAGTTTTTTATTTTGACGGCTGTATAACGGGGTGTCTAGTAATCGTTCTGCCTCACGTATACGATGACTTAGAGCTGACTGGCTCACCTGCAGGGCTATGGCAGCAGCAGACACACTGCCTGCAATCTCTAAAGCCCGAATCATTTGTAACTGCCTAATGCTCAATTTAATAGCTATCTCCCACTCTTTTTATGCATTTTATGCATTTAATTCATACTTAACCCCCAAATTATGACATTTACTTCAACAAATACACACCCTAAACTATAAAAAAATACTCCAGGAATAATCATGACCTATCAGTGCCCTTATGCCTCCAACACCATTGACATTAGTGATGAAAATATCCATTGGCAACAGGATATTAGTTACGGTCAATATCTTGGTTTAGAAAGTCTTTTGGAGCAACAAAACCCCCTTAGTGAGGCCCATGATGAAATGTTATTTATCATTATTCATCAAGCCTCAGAACTGTGGATGAAGTTATGTTTGCATGAAGCCCATGGGGCTGCTCGATTAATTGCTCAAGATGACCTACGCCCAGCTTTTAAAATGCTTACCCGCGTGGCGCGTATCCAACAGCAAATGGTTAATGCATGGGAAGTATTAGTCACTATGACCCCCGCCGACTATGCTAGCTTTAGAGATAGCTTAGGGCAAAGTTCAGGTTTTCAGTCCTTTCAATACCGAGAGCTTGAGTTTTTATTAGGTAATAAAAATGCGGCACTCATTGAGGCTCACCGTCATCATCCAAAAAATTATCAACATTTAACCAAGGTACTTAATGCCCCCAGCCTTTATGATGTATGCCTCCAATTGCTGCAAAAACGTGGTTTTGATATTGCACTTGAGCAAACCCAAAGAGACTGGAGCCAACCTTACCTATCCAACAAACAGGTTGAAACTGCATGGCAGAAGGTTTACCAAGACACCGACACTTTTTGGGATTTGTATGAGCTTGCAGAAAAGCTGGTAGACTTAGAATATCACTTTCAACAGTGGCGCTTTAACCACGTAAAAACTGTTGAACGCATTATTGGACACAAACATGGCACTGGAGGCACATCTGGAGTGGGCTATCTCCAAAAGGCCTTATCCCTGCAGTTTTTCCCTGAGCTTTGGTCGGTACGCACGAGCCTTTAGTGTTGCCATTTACTAAGTGTTTAAAACACCCGTGTTAATCACCTAATTAAAGTGACAGACCACTACTATGAGATTCAATATGACCCAGTTGAGCCCACCTAAACTAGACCGAAGCCAGTTTGAACTATTAGACCAAAATGACTCCCTAGCCCCGATGCGAGATAAATTCAGCCTTGAAGAAGGGCTTATTTACCTCGATGGGAATTCTCTTGGCGTGTTACCGAAAGCCACTGCTGACCATGTGAGTCAGGTCATAAAACGCCAGTGGGGAGTCGATTTAATTCGTAGCTGGAACAGCCATCATTGGATGCAAAAACCAACACAATTAGGTCATAAAGTGGGCCGATTGATCGGTGCAGATGTGGGCCAAACCATAGTCTGTGACACCACTTCTGTTAATATTTTTAAACTCGCTGCCGCCGCCATAAAAATGCGGCCAGATCGGAGCAAATTAATTACCGAGACGGGAAACTTTGCCACTGACCTTTATTTATTGCAAGGCTTAGCCAAATTACTCGGCGATCATATTGAGGTCATTGCCCTACCTAGAGATGAAGTATTACAAGCCGTTGATGAAGACACTGCACTAGTGCTCTTAACCCATGTGCACTTTAAGACTGGCTCGATGTGGGATATGGCAAGTGTGACTCAAATAACACAAGCTCAAGGTGCCTTAATGATGTGGGACCTCTCCCACTCTGTGGGTGCCATGCCGATTGAACTAGATCAGAATAATGCTGACCTAGCTGTTGGTTGTACCTATAAATACCTTAATGGGGGTCCAGGTGCCCCCGCCTTTGTTTATGTAGCCCAACGCCATTTAAGCCAGTTTGAGCAACCCCTCACAGGCTGGTTAGGTCATGCTAAACCATTTGATTTTGTGGACGATTACCAAGGCGCAACGGGCATTGAGCAAGCCATGTGTGGCACTCCAGCCGTGCTGGGTAATGCGGCCTTAGAAGTGGCCCTAGATCTGATGTTGTCAGCAGATATGGCACAAGTAAGACGCAAGTCACAACATATGGGTCAACTGTTTATTGAATTAATTCAACAACGCTGCCCTTGGTTTGAATTAGGTTCACCCACTAACCCTGAACAACGCGGCAGTCAAGTGTCCTTGACCCATCCCCAAGGCTACGCCATCATGCAAGCTTTAATCGCACGCAATATTGTGGGGGATTTTAGAGCCCCCAATAATCTGCGTTTTGGTTTCACTCCCTTGTATCTCAGGTATGTAGACCTATGGGATTGTGTTGAAGCCTTAGTGGACATTATGTCCACAGAAAGTTGGAATCAACCTCAGTTTTTAAAACAACAAGCTGTTACCTAACTAACACTCATTAACCTAGATGGCTAGGTGGCTATATTGCTAGATGAATTTGAGTGTTCATAGATGGGTTTGGGTGCACATTAGTGTTGGCTGTAATCTCTGTTTTAGCTTTAGGCTTGGAGCAGGCAACCACACTCTGATTCAACATTCTGCTGCCATTAATTGGGCGCCTTAGTTGGATGCCTTTATATCTTAGCTTTATTAAAAACTCCTTGTTGCATACTATTTATATATCTACTTGATAAATGTCATCCAAATCTGACAAGCCTTTGTGACTCACATGTAAGTTTTTGATGACGCCATCATGAATGCCATAGATCCAGCCATGTATTTCGAGGGGTTGATTTTTTTGCCATGCCGTTTGTACAATTTTACTGTGTGCCAGATTAGCCACTTGCTCAGTCACATTAATTTCACACATGCGACTAAGCCGTGCCTCTTGATTAGGTAAATCTTGTAATTCAACTCGGTGGCGTAACGCTATATCTTTAACTGACCGCAACCAGTAATCACTGATACCAGCGTTGGTATTTTCCATGGCCACTTTAACGCCACCACATCCGTAATGACCACACACGATAATATGCTCAACTTTTAGCACATCGACTGCAAATTGAATGACTGACTGACAGTTAAAATCAACGTGTTTAACCAAATTTGCTACATTACGATGCACAAAAAGCTCTCCAGGCAGCATGTCAACAATCTCGTTTGCTGGCACGCGACTGTCAGAACAACCAATCCACAAATACTTAGGGGCTTGTTGCTTCGACAAGGTAGCAAACAACTCAGGTTGTTCTTGGGCCACTTTTTTAGCCCACGCTTGGTTGTTGTCTAAAAGTTTTTGAATCGTCATAAAATTGCCCTAATTACCGACATAAATTTAACTTTAAAACTCTAAATAATATAAAAAAACTATGTTTTTAGAGCGATCTAGTGTGTACTAGCAAACAAATCAAAACAAGTCTTTCTTGTGCCAACTGAGACTATGAGCTATGCCATCTATAGATGAAAAAAAGGCCTTACAACGCATTCAAGCTAAACAGCAAAGAGCTAAAGCGTTTGCGCTCAACCCCCGAGCAGGTGAACAAGTCTGCCAACAATTACTCAACTCAAAAAAGCTAAAACCCAATCAAATTGTCGCTGTGTATTGGCCTTTAGGCGATGAACTTAACCCTATGCCACTTCTTAACAGACTGCATGAGTTAGGCCATCAAACAGTATTACCAGTAATGCTGGGCGCTGGAAAACCTTTGCTATTTCGCACGTGGGCTCCCAATGATAGGTTAAAGATTGCCCAGTTTGGCACCTATGAACCCTGTGAGGATAAGCATGCCTTAAAGCCTGACATTATTTTAGCACCCCTTTTAGCGTTTGACCGTCATGGGTATCGACTTGGCTACGGCGGTGGTTTTTATGACCGCACTATTGAGAACCTGCGTCAAACCAAGTCAGTGTCAGTATTTGGTGTCGCTTATGCTGCCCAAGAGATGAATCAAGTCATTAAGGGACCTTTTGACCAGCCCCTAGACGCCGTGGTGACCGAACAAGGGATTATTTCGTTCAACCTTTAGCCCATATAACTCAGGGCATAGAAACCTTTAAAGCGGCGGGTACGGCGACCCACCCAAGACCTTCTATATTAAATTCTAAGATCGTTTCGGATTGATTAGACTCCAGAGGCTTAACTCCCATAAGCATCACATGCTTGCCCCCTGGCGCTAAACTTAAGGATGTTCCAGCAGCAATCACCCAACCATCACTTGCATGGCGCATCTGCATCACTTTATTGACCATAACCATGTCGTGTAGTTCTGCCATCTTACTAAAGGGGGTTCTCACTGCGATTACTTTGATGTCGTTAGAGGATGTGTTTTCTATGTCTACGTAGCCCGCAGACATTTGCATGCCAGGCATGGGCATTTTGACCCAAGTATGAGAGAACAAAATCTGATCTGTAGCAGATGCATTAACAACAAGATGAATGGGCAACAGTGCCATGACGACCAACAGTCGTATTATGAGTTTCATTAGAAGATCCTTTTCGATGATTGAACGATTTTTAAGACGCTAATAATATCAGTTTAAAAAAAAACCATCGATAGGTTAAAGCCCCTATTTACTAAATTTTAGCTCTCTAATATACCAGTAAGCGCCAGTGCTCTAAGGCTCTCTTGCTTTATACACATAAGCTGTGGATAACACTGTGAACAAATATTGGAAAAAAGCCTAAAAGCCTATTATATCGGCCTTGTTAACAAACTGGTTGTTTTTTAACCACATTGATTTAAACCAATTATTTCAATAGGTTATGAATGTCAATCGGTTAATTTGAGAAATTTTATAGGCCATTAGCTTGAATTTATACGTCACTTAATAAATGTCCACAACAGGCACTATAAAATTCAACAAGTTAGCGATGTCAAGAATAATCATACAAAAAAATGACGTAAAAAGACTCATTTTTTACTCTTACTATTGACACTTTTTTAAAATCAATCACTTACAGCTGGCGAATAAAAACTGGACTTGTGGTTAAGCTCAGCAGGTTCTCTGCTGCTTGATTTAAGATGGTCTGGCGAGCTTGACGACTGGCCCAAGCTGTATGTGGTGTAATAATGAGATTATCTTGCTCTAACGCCAATAGTGGATGATCCTTTGGAGGTGGTTCTTGGGCTAACACATCAATGCCCGCACCTGCTATTTGACCTTCTTCTAAGGCTTTAACCAATGCAGCCTCATTTACAATTCCGCCCCGAGCACAGTTGATGAGTAATGCTGTATTGGGTAAAGCACATAACTGTGGCCAATCAATTAAGTCGGTAGTGTCCTCAGTTAGCGGGCAATGTAATGAGAGAATGTCGACTTGAGGCAACATTTTTTCTAAAGGGATGCGTCCCGCACTGGGTTTCTGCCCCACCCTAGAAGCGATTAGTATGTTCATACCAAAGGCACGAGCTAAGTCAGCCACACCCTTGCCAAGATCTCCATAACCGACGATGCCAAGGGTTTTACCTGTTAAGCTTTCGACTGGATAATCTAATAGACAAAATTGCTGGCTTCGACTCCAATCTCCATTATTAATAGCCCGTCGATAGTTGAGCATTTTTGTACTCAAGTTAAGCATTAGCATTAAACAATGCTGTGCCACCGACTCTACGCCATAGGCCCTGCAATTTTGTACACTAATACCCAGTCTTGCCGCTGCGGCTAGATCAATATTATTAACCCCAGTCGCAAGCACAATAATGTGCTTAAGTTGAGGCAGTTGATCCAAACAGGAGGCATCCAAAACCACTTTATTAACTAATACAATTTGGGCATGCGCAAGGCGCTTAACGACCTCATCAGGTTGGGTGCTCTGATGACAGCATAAATCATGATTCAAGACGCTTAGCGGGCTAAAGTCTAAATCGTCTGGGCCTAATGTTTCTGCGTCTAAAAGTACTACTTGCATGGCCTAGACTTCCAATGGGGATTAATTAATCGGCTAATGTTTGTTGTAAGCGCCATAGAATTTCTTCTGCATACACATTACGTGCAGGCTGACCCTGATCATTTAATACTTGGACATAGACACTATTGAGTGTTTCTTCAAAGTGCAACTGGAAAGATCCCACATAAGTGTATTCCCCTGTTTCACTCACGTCACCTTGATCATCATCTTCAAACACATAAATCACTTTGCCACCTAACCAAACTTTATAGCCTTTCTTGTCTTCCAGACTTGTCCCCTTGGCAGCTATTTCTGGGTCTGATGAATAAATGGGACGCTCTGCCACCGTGTCTTTGTCTTTGCCACCCAACAGATTGACCTTAACCTTTGTTCCAGGTTCCCTTTTACTACCTGAATGTAAATCTTTAAACCATCCCCAAACACCTTCTGATGTAGATGCTGTGGCTTGACTTGAACGCAGATGACTTGTGTGGGTAAAATAAATCTTTTTAGCAATTTCGTCATAACTACCCACATCAAAGGATGCCATAGCCTTAAGTACGTTGGTCAGGGCCTGGTCATAATTCATATTAAGCTGAACTAGGGGCCGCCCAAATTGGTCTTTACCCAATAAAGGTACTTGGTACAATTTAGTTTCATCCGTTTTTTGCACGACTAACGCTGTTTGGCTGAGGTGGCGCAGTAGTTCAAAGGTAATCTCTGATTCATTATCTAAAGCGCGGCTAGTAGCTTCCCAATCAATCTCTTTTTGATCCTCAATTTCAAGCTGAGTCAATTGTAAAAAATCCAAAGACAGCTCAACTCTATTGGGTGCTATCTCAGTGAGTTCAACTTTCACTCGACCATAAGCAATATCTTCATCAGATTTAGTTAAACTACGAATCCAACGAGCTATAAAATTATCTGAAGGCGCTTTTTCTGAGAGGGAAAACCATTCTGTTTCAACTGTTTGATCACTCGCGTCTTTTTCTATGGCAATACCTTGGTTGGACCAAAATTGCGCCACATGACCTTGCACCTTAGCTAAGCTACCAGCCACACTAATCCGTTGTTGACTAGCACCCCCTATTAGACGGGCTGAATGACTGCCTGCTTGAGCAAACACAAAGTCGGGCCTTGGAGCCTCTTCGATACCTGTGGGGGCATCTGACTGCTGGGCCGCAGGAATGATTAGTAAATCATTTTGAACTTGAGCATCATTTAAACCTGCTGGCACACTGATACGATCAATAACTGTAGATTGAGCATAATCTAAGCTTTTATCTCTGAGAATACTGTCTTCATTATTACTAAGAAAGGGAGTCGCAGAGCATGCCGTAAGTAACATAAAGACCAAAATTAGTGGGAAGATATGCGCTGATGTATAACCTTGTTGTTTCAAAATGTCGTCCAATTGTTTAAGATGGCTCCAAACCCCTATGATAACACTTTTAACTGAGACTACCCATATGAGCCTGACTATTGGCCAATTAGTGCCCCCCTTTAAAGCCCCAGCCACTAACAATATTGAATTTAATTTAGATCAATTAAAAGGTCAATTTATAGTGCTCTATTTCTATCCAAAAGATGCAACTCCCGGTTGCACCACAGAGGGCCATGATTTCAATGCTTTACTCAGTGAGTTTAAACAACTCAATTGCAAAATATTCGGTATTTCTAGAGATACGATAAAAAAGCATGAGTCCTTTAAAGCCAAACAGGGTTACAACTTTGAACTCATCAGTGATGAGAGTGAAGCCTTGTGCCAGTTATTTGATGTCATTAAGCTGAAAAAACTATACGGCAAAGAATACCTGGGCATTGATCGTAGTACTTTTGTTATCAATCCAGAAGGGATGCTCATACAAGAGTGGCGTGCGGTCAAAGTAGACCAACACGCTCAACTTGTATTAGATTACCTTAGCCAGTTAACAACTTCTTAGGCCAAGCATTCATTACGGCTTTAATTAAGGTGGCCAAGGGAATAGCAAAAAACACGCCCCAAAGGCCCCAAATACTGCCAAAGAACAACACGGCTACTATAATAGCAACCGGATGCAAATTAACCGCTTCTGAAAACAACAAAGGGACAAGGACATTGCCATCTAGGGCTTGAATAATGCCATAAACAATAATGAGGGTGTAAAATTCTGTAGAAACGCCCCATTGCACATAACCGATCAATGCAACTGGAATGGTAACAAGAGTTGCACCTATATATGGGATGAGTACTGACATACCCACAATGACGGCGAGTAAAGCCGCGTAATTCAACCCAAACCACAAAAAGGCAACATAAGTAACGCTACCGACAATGGCAATTTCTACCACTTTCCCACGCACATAATTGGCAATTTGTTGATCCATTTCAAGCCATACGTGGCTTAAGATGTTGCGTTTTAAAGGTAAAAATGAGGTAAACCAGAGCACCATCATGTGGCCATCTTTTAGAAAGAAAAACACTAAGATGGGTACTAAAACTAAAAACACTAACCAAGTGAGTGATTGGCCAATCGAAGCCAATGAAAAAGACACTAATAATTGGCCTGAATTGCCAACCTCAGCCATTGCTGCATCAGCGAGTTGTTTAATTTGGTTAGCACTGACCAGTTCAGGATATTGCTCTGGCAATAGCATGAACAAGTCCATTAATTTTTCTAACATGAGTGGTAAATTGCTGAGCAAATCCGTTGCTTGTTGCCACAACAAGGGTAATACAATAAACACAAAGGTTAAAAGTAAGGCGATAAATAAACTATAAATACCCCATACGGCTGGCAAATGATTAACCCCAAAACGCTCCAGCCACTGCACCAATCCGAGCGTTAAATATGCCAAAATCATACTGGTTATGACTGGCGCCAGAGAGGCTCCAAACATCAAAATCGTAGTTAAACCAGCAGCTAGCAAAACCAATAAAAGCAGCGCTTGCTCATCAGCAAAAAAGTGATCTAACCAAGAACGGAATACTTTAAACATGTGTTATCCTAATTTTTTTCAATGAGGTAGTGATAAACTCCATCAATACACTCATTTTGAAGCAACGTGTGCCCAACGAGTTGAACCCAAACGGCAAAGTCTTTTTGGGAACCCGCATCCGTTGCCAGCACTTTAAGTTTTTGGCCCACTTCTAAATGATTTAAAGCTCGTTTCGCTTTTAATAGAGGCAACGGACATTGCAAACCTTGAGTATCTAGCAGTTGTTGCCACGGTAATGTGTTCAACGACATTTTATGGTCCATATTATATCTCATCTTCATTAGAAGGAATTTCGCAATGAGACGCTACATTATAGGTCAAGGGGCTCCCCAGTCCTATCTATGCTTAATATATTTTATTAACCTTTTATTACGCATCAGGTGGGGCTGGCTAGTCATATGCTTATCCACCGTATCAATGACAGGTCTTTTGCCAAGCGCTCACGCCACTAATTTACCCATTATCAACACCCATAGTTCTGCTCACATGAGCCTAGACGATGAATATCGCTTTGGTCATATTATTGCGGGTAGTATACGACAACAGTTGCCCTTATGGGACGATTTGGCCGCACTAAAGTTCATTAATGATTTAACCCAACCCTTAATTAGTCGCAGCCAACTTAATAAAAAAACCACCCACCTTTTTATTATTCGCAATAAAAACATTAATGCCTTTGCCGCCCCTGGAGGCATTATAGGAGTCAATACTGGGCTCATTATGCAAGCTGGGGCGATAGACGAATTGGTGGCTGTTCTGGCCCACGAGGTGGCTCATCTTAGCTTGCGGCATTACGTTCAAACTCAGGCCCAAGAAAAAGCCCAGATGCCATTTTATATGGGCGCATTTCTAGCATCCATTTGGATGGCAGGTAACGTAAGTGGCAACATTGGTGAGGCTGGATTTTATGCCACTCAGTCTATGCTTCAACGCAGCCAACTTAAATATAGCCGCATTCATGAGCGGGAAGCAGACCGCATTGGCTTTGAATTAATGGAGCAAAGTCCATTTGATGTAAACCATATGCAAAGCTTATTAGAACGCCTGCAGTCGCCCTTTGTTAAAGAATCTCCAATGTGGGAGTGGGCTCGAAGCCATCCAATAAATAATGAACGTGTGGCCGACATTAGCCAGCGCATATTAATCAATCAACCTAGCCCTAAACGACATGGTTTTGACCTTAGCTTTGAGTTATTGAAAATTTATCAAACGGCTCAACTGTCTAAAACTCCTAAGCTTTCTCTTGATCAACTAAAACTCAATTTTGATCCTTTGGACAATAATTACGGGGCTTTGGTATCTTACACACAAGCGCTTGGCAACATCGCTACAGGGGAAGTAAAGCAAGCTAGCCAACAACTGCAAGCCTTATCAATACAACATCCCAATGCAACACTAATTTGGTACAGTTGGATGCACAACTTACTCAGCCAAAACCAAACACAAGCCGTATTAGAGCAATTGCAGTCGAGAAGGCTTCAGCGTCGTGACGATAGTCTGTCGCTATGGATCAATGCTTTAGCTTTGCGCAAAGCGGCTCAGCCAAAGGCCTCTATGCAAGTTTTATTAACCCTACTCGAAGCACAGCCGACATGGGCCATTGGTTGGCGTACAGTGGCTGAATGGAGCATCTTAGACCAGCGATTACAGCTTAACCATATGGCACAGTCTAAATGGCATTTATTGCGGGGGGAAGCTCAACTAGCTCTTAAACAAGTCCAATACGCTAGTCAGCAACAAACAGATACCCAAGCAGGATCTTTGTCATTGCAGCGGAAAAAAGCCTTACGCCTTATCAATGACCAAGCCGAGTTTAACTAGCTGCTGCAAAGTCCATCAGTCGTTGCAGCGGTTTTAAGGCCTGTTGTTGCAGAGCTGGATCGATAATAATTTCATTATGCCCAAGCAGTAACACTTGCTCTATCTTGTCGAGGTCATTCATGGCCATCCAAGGACAATGGGCGCAACTGCGGCACGTCGCACTATTGCCAGCCGTAGGTGCTTCCATCAGCAGTTTATCTGGAGCAGCCTGTTGCATTTTATAAAAGATGCCACGATCTGTTGCGACAATAAATTCTTTGTTGGGCATTTCTTGTGCCGCTTTAATCAACTGCGTGGTCGAACCCACAAAATCTGCAATTTCAGCCATAGCATAAGAAGACTCAGGGTGAACTAGCAAAGCAGCATCAGGGTATACCTGTTTCAGCTGTTCGACTCCAAGCACTTTAAATTCATCATGTACGATACATGATCCAGGCCAAAGCAACATGTCAGTGCCTGTCTGTTTTGCAATGTAACGACCCAGATGCTGGTCTGGTCCCCAAATAATAGGTTTGTCTTCCGCAGCTAAGTATTCCATTAACTTGACTGCAATACCTGAAGTCACAACCCAATCTGCGCGTGCTTTAACTGCTGCCGAGGTGTTGGCGTAAACTACGACTGTATGGTCTGGATGTGCATCACAAAACGCGGTGAACTCATCAGCTGGGCAGCCAATATCAAGTGAGCATGTGGCTTCTAAAGTGGGAACTAAAACACGCTTTTCGGGGCTTAGTATTTTTGCTGTTTCACCCATAAAGTGAACACCAGCAACAATTAGTGTAGAGGCTGAAGTTTGGCTACCAAAACGAGCCATTTCCAAAGAATCTGAAATACAGCCACCTGTCTCTTCAGCTAACTCTTGAACTAAGGCATGCGTATAGTAATGGGCAACTAAGGTAGCATTTTGTTGTTTAAGTAGGCGCTTGATACGTTTTTTTTGTGCACCTACATCGACAATAGATGGCATATTATTTAAATGTTCATGTGCCAAATGTTCTTGCACCAACACCCTTGCCGAAATGTCTTTAGGGGTCATCATAAAAGCATTCGAGTCGGACATATTAATTTACTTTCTCTAGGGCTAAACGCGCTGCTGATGACTCTGGATACTCAGCTAAAACCCGTTGCAGCAGTTGGTTAGCTTTATCAACGTTACCTGTATTTTGGTAAGCTACTCCCGCTTTATAAAGTGCGTCTGGAATTTTTCTATGTTGTGGAAATTTAGAAATCACATATTCAAAAGACACTACTGCTAAAGATGCATCGCCTTGCACCATATAGACCTCTCCTAACCAATAATACGCATTGCCAACAAGATCACTTTGTGGAAAGTTTTTCACAAAAGCTAATAGTGCGACAACTGAAGCATCAAACTGACGTTTTCTAATAAGCGCATATGCAGCCTTATAAGCGACATTGGCAGCTTCTGGATCACTTGGTGCTTGAACTGCTGGGGTTTGTGTCTCAGTTGTAGGTATGACAGTCACAGCTGTCAAACTGTCATTAACTTGACTAGCAACAGTTTGCGGCTGCGTTGTTTGATCAGTTGCAGACACTACTCGAGACTCTTTTGTCACTGGAGCGGCAGTCGATAAGCTAACAATACGACGATCTAGGTCTAAGTAACGTTGCTTTTGATCCTCTTTGAGTCTTCCTAAATTATAGTTGAGTTCTTCGACTTGACCACGCAGTTGTTGGACTTCTTGTTGTAACATTTCGACCAGGTCAAAGATTTGTGCATTGGCATTGGTGTTACCTGTGTTGGTTGCTAAATCCACTGTGACCGGAGCAACAGGGGCAGCCTGCATGGACTGAAGGGAAGGATTAGACTGAGCTGCAGTGTCATTGACCAAATCAGTAACCGGTACAGTCGTATTAGCGCTGACTTCAGAAGACACAGCCAAAATAAAAATTAATAATGCACAAGGATTATTAGTTTGAGACATGCAGTCCAACCTCAAAAATGACCGAATTAACAAACAAAAAACCACCGATGTGGCGAGCACAACGATGGTATTTAGGGCGGGTAAAGGTCTACGTCGTTTTGGTAGACCCTAGCATTCGCTAGTAGTTAACATAACGTACTTCTACCCGACGGTTTTCGGCCAAAGAAGCGCTATCGCTGCCTGAATTAACAGGACGTTCTTCACCAAAGCTGACCACTTCAATTGCTTCTATAGAGACACCTTGTACCACTAGATAACGGCTTACCGCATTACCACGACGCTCACCAAGAGCAATGTTGTACTCCCTTGTTCCACGTTCATCAGCGTGTCCTTCTAATACAATTTTTGCTGAAGGGTTTTGGCTTAAATAAGCAGCGTGACCATTTAATGCAGTACGAAACTCTGCTTTGATGGTCGACTGGTCAAAGTCAAAATAGATGACATGAGCCAAAGCTTCGGCGGCTTTTTGAGCCTGCTGCTTTTGCGCGGCCACCTGTGCAGCTGCGTTATCAGCAGCCTGTTGGGCTGCCTCAGCATCTGCTAAAGCTTGAGCTTCTATCAACGCCGCTGCTGCCGCTGCCGCAGCTGCAGCCTGTGCATCTTTGAGCGCTTGTGCGTCTGCTTGAGTTTGGGCTAATGAAGCTGCTTCTGCAGCAACTTGGGCTGCTTGAGCACTGGCGCTTGCATCCGTGGTCTCGCCAGTAGAACTACAGGCAGCTAAAAAAGCTACCAAAACACTGGAGGCGATAATTTTACTTAAGTTAACCACTTGCATGGATTTGCTCCTTATAGAACTTTTTGATTATTAATATATCCGTTGAGGGATTCTAGCATAGATAATATCCCTACCACTAGACCTTCTGGCGTCATTACGCTTAATTCAAGTACGGTGACCAAGCAGGCTCCCTAACTACTCCCTCATTAGCAGGTATATTGAACTTAACTTTTCCATCTATCGACACTGCTGCCAAGATATCTCGGCCACCCACTTGGGTAGAATACATCACCATACTGCCATTAGGTGCAACACTAGGAGACTCATCCAAACTTGTTTTGGTTAACAAAGCCATAGTGCCACGCTGCAGGTCTTGCACTGCAATGTGGAACTGTTCATCATGACGACTGACAAGCACTAAAAAGCGACCATCATGAGTTAAACTGCCACGGGCGTTGTAGTCTCCTTCAAAGGTTAAACGCTCTACCCAACCCGATTCTAACGTCACCTGATAAATTTGCGGCTTACCCCCTCGATCTGAAGTAAAGAGAATACTCTTCCCGTCTACGCTCCAAGAAGGCTCTGTATCAATGCCGTAATGCTTAGTCACTCGAGTTAGACGTTTGCTCGCCAAATCTAGAGTATATATTTCTGCATTGCCATCTTTAGATAACACCATTGCCAATTTACTCCCATCAGGAGACCAAGCAGGCGCTCCATTAATACCTTTAAAAGACTTAATACGCTCTCTTTGGCCTGTAGTAATGTCCTGAATGTAGATCGCAGGGCGATTAGTCTCAAAAGAAACATAAGCCAACTTCGTTGCATCACGAGACCATGAGGGTGACATGATCGGTTGGTTGGACTTTAGAATTTCTTTCGCATTATATCCATCAGAGTCTGCAACTAAAAGTTTATAGTAACTTGGATTAACTTTTTTATCCGCAGCAACGTAGGCTATGCGAGTTCTAAAAGCGCCTTTGAGACCAGTCAAGGCCTCGTAAACCGCATCACTGATGGAATGCCCTAAAGCCCGAAGGTCGTTTTTACCACCAGCAAAGCGACCGCTGACGATACTCTCTTGGCGCTGCACATCAAAGAGTTGGTAGTCGACTTGAAAGCCCCCCGTGTCAGTAGTCACTACTTGACCAATGACAAGATATTCAGTCGCCAAATATTGCCAATCGCGAAAGTAAACATCTTCTTTTTGATAAGGAAAACTCAACATTAATGAGCGCTTCAAGGATTTAAATTGACCACTGCGTTCCAAGTCTGCATCAATAACTTGGGCCACATCCTCATTTAAAGCTCGATCACCAGACCATTGAAATGGAACCACAGCAATAGGCACAGGGTTATCTACGCCTTGAGTTATTTCTATTACCAGATTTGATGACCAAGCTGAAAGAGAAAACAACAAGGTAAAAGCCATAGATGAAAATACCGAAAAAAACCTTACTTTTGGTATTCTTTGAGTCATTCGAATCACTTTTTTTACTCGCATCACAATCTCAAGTCCTCTGGTTTAAACAAAAAGTTAAATTCACGAAAGTTAGCATCGAACAAGCCAGCTTTGAGTTGGCTTAACTTATCAAAACGCCCCACCTTTCTGACCGCTTTCACCGCCGATGCTACAAAGGCATCTGTCGCACTATCGTCTCGATATCTTATTTCAATATCAACCACTTCACCAGTAGGTACTAAGTGAATAACCAACTCAACCACCATTCCAGTGCGCGCATTGGCAGGTCTCACCCAGCGCTGAATAATTTCGTTCCTTATATAGTTGACTGCAGACGCCACTGCTTGACTATTGGTTGCTTCTTGCTCCAGGGCTTGCATCTGCGCGTCTTCATCATCTAATAAGTTGTCTAACGCTTGCTCAACTTCAGCTAACTGTTGTGCCACTTTTTGCTCAGCGGCTTTCTTATCTGCTACTTTCTTATCTGCTACTTTCTTATCTGCCGCTTTCTTATCTGCCGCTTTCTTATCTGCCGCTTTCTTATCTGCCGCTTTCTTATCTGCCGCTTTCTTATCT
>ENA-ORXF01000303-ORXF01000303.1-marine-metagenome-genome-assembly--contig:-NODE-303-length-37344-cov-4.833123_pt1 | contig 37344 bp, 28 predicted proteins | sample MGYA00237864_ERZ511476 | MGnify/ENA primary metagenome ERZ511476 (study PRJEB26306, sample SAMN06343908) | marine metagenome | isolation source: coastal waters | place: Atlantic Ocean: West Antarctic...
TTACATGTTTAACGACAAGCGAGTGATTTGTCTATTTCTAGTGGTTTGGACGGTTATCTGTTGTGTCACGTTTCTGAGTATCATGATAATGGATGGGTCTGCGTTCTTGATGATGGGCCCCAACGACAAAACAAAACTCTTCAACGTGCCGCTAAATACATGGCCAAAGTGGTGGGCAGTGGCAATCTACACCTTCGTGTCCACATGCATAGCAGCGTTCGCCAGCGACTCGGTGGCGCCCTTCATCACTAACACCATCCAAGACCACAAAACAAAGTATATCCCATACTCGAAGGCAACGTGTCTGGTCATCATCCAGGTGTGGACCGTGTATGCCGTAATTACCGGGACCATAGGCCTATTTGTGGTGTTGACACAGGTGGACTTTCTGCTCATTCGCCTGGTGGCCGACGTGGTCATCAACGTGATGACCACTGCGTATTTTCTGCAAGACAAACAGCACGACTCTCACCTCTACAGCCAGTGGGAGCGCGAGCAATTTTTCCCCACAAACCTACAGGATTTTCAGGACGTGTCAGTTTGTGGCGTGCAAGAAAATATCAAAGACCTAGAACTGCGGCCCTTGCACGCGCCTTCCAGCGACGTGCCCTGAGTCATGGGTCGCTCAGTCCTTAGGAATAAATATGTTGAAGGTGTGAGAATTGCAACAACTCGTCTCAGCGTCAGGGTGTATCTCCCTGGCCTTCAATATGCGTGCCAGCTCCTCTTCCCCGTGTTGGGTGTTGGTCTTGACGCCCGCCACCTGCAACACGGGGGTGCGACATATGATTCGGGTCATATGCTCGTGCCCAGAGGGAGGTGCACTTCGGCCGAGGGAAGCCATCTGCAAGCCAGCACTGAGCTGGCGCTGCAGGATGTCTTCCGGGGTCGGTGCGAGACACGTCGAGGCCTGCACGACGATGTCAAGCAATCTGTCCTCCGTGTACGCGACTTCCCGTCCATCCTCGGCTGCAATAAGGACCCTGTCGAGCAGCTGTCCCTCCACCAAAAAGCTCCTTGTGTTCGAGCTGTCAAGGAGCGCAATGCGGCTGGTCGGCCTGACCTCACCACCCCGCTCAGAGTACACATACCCTGCGCTGGTAGCAATCAGCGTATGGTAAAAAGACGAATTGCGGGTGGTGTATGTGACTGCACTCGCGTCACAGCCGATGACATTCTTGGCACTATGGCTGCTGAGCTCGGAAACGATGCACTTCGCAAAGGAAAGCGGCATCACCCCATTGATGCTTTCAAATTTCTTGTCGAGCTCTGCAAGGTTGCTGTGTGTGTCGAAGCGGCATTTGTGGTCGTGCGAGACAATGTCCACAGGATTGGTGCCCTCGAGTGGCTTGAAGGCCACTATATCTGTTTCGCTGATGAGTGGATGCACTGGCGTGGACGTCTTCTTTTCTATTATCGACGCGGTTGCGTGTCCAGTGAGCTTGCGTGCGTTGATGTCGTCGACGAGACAACGATAGTTCGACAAGACTCCCTCCTTCATGGGCTCGGAGACGGTGGTTTTCATCTCGGCGAGATTGGCGCCGTGGGCGAAGCACAGACTGCGTGTCACCGAAGACATGAGCTTGTGGGTGTGCAAGATGTTCACCAGCTGGTTCACGGCCCCAGCCATCTTATGCGAGGACTGGGGATAGACGCCAGAGACGACGATGCGGTTGATGAGTTGTGCCATTGGTTGGGGCTGCATGTTAGTCGCCGCATGCATCACACCGACCAGGGAGGCGCACGCGTCCTCACAGTCTGCCCTGAATTGGTGCATGCTGAGGGCGATATTCGCACAGCTCATCTTGCGCGCAAAATCTTCGTTTATTTGAAGCAGCTCGCTGGCATGTGTAAGAGCACTACACTGCTTCGTCATACCCTCATGCTCCAACTTGTCGATGGCGGCTGCGTGTTCCCTTGCGACTCTCGCCTTATAGAGAACACATACTCGCCGCATCTGGTTTGAACACGTGAGGGCATCCATGCCGTGGCCGTTCTGTTTTTCCCCAGTGCTGTCGAACTGTGCCTTCAGCTTGATACCATCCATGGTATTCAGGACCTCAAACCCCTTGATCTCCGAGTCAGAGGTGTACTTGAAGCCGTCTTCGTTGGCAAGCTGCACACAGCGCTGCATGTCCTGCTCTATGTGCGCGAGACCCTCCGGACTGCGCTGTTTGGCGCATAGATACACCCTCACCGCGGCAGGGTCCTCGTAGTTGATGCCGGCAGCGCCACAGTGCCACGCAAAGAACTTGAACGTGGCCTCTACTAGTTTCGGAACGTGGCTGGCAGCGAGGGCCTTGGCGCTCTTGTCGTGTATGGCATTCCACTGCGCCAAGTCCACAGTGGACTGAGTCTTGTTATTGTGGTCAGTGCGTATGTCGTAGATTGAGCCCATGGGCAGACACATGTAAAAAGTGTTGGCGTCCACTGCTGGCACCCCTCGGGTGCCCATGTACTCCACAAAAGCACCCTGTCGCAAAAGCCGACACGACTCCAAAGCTTGAGAGATCGTCGTCATCGCGATGTGTTGCGAGGATACTCGGCGTATGTGTGCAATATTGGCAGCCGAGTAGTGCTTGCCTGAGCGGACGTTGTGTGGTGTTATTCGCAGTTTGAAAATATACCCCTTCTCGTCAGAAGAACCAGCATCGACGCTGAAGCCTTGCTCGAGTCGCTGGTCGCCTGAGAGCATGATCTGGGCAAGCGACACGGACGAGTTACCGTATATAACATTCTGAGTGTCTAGCTTGTCCTGGACTATCTTGTCCTTGCTATCACTGGACACCTGTCCGTCCATACATATGCCCAACCGGATATTCGGCCCGTGGAATATCGGCGTCTCACTGTCCATGGCGAAACTCTGCTCTCCGATAATAAACGACCCGTCGTTGCTGGCCCACACGTGCGCAGCACTGTCCAGTCGGGCCAGGTTAAAGGGAGTGGTCATGAAGACACTCATACCGTCATTCTGGATGGGAGCCCTGACAAGTCCACATGACACGTCCACGTTCACCTTGAAAGCGGGCAGGTGTAGCATATGGTCAGTGAGATGACTGTTGCGCATCACGTATCAATCCTAAATCTGCTAAATATAAATACCCATCTACAATCTTCTGCGTTTGATGGCTCGACAAACGCCATCTTCATCGTCTTTCTTCGATGTTTCATTGTCAGACCCCACACATTCCAGTTTTACGCGGAATATATTCACCTCTCCGTTTTCATACTGCATGACCATATTTCCTGGAAGATAAACCTCTTTCACGACCATCGCACACTTGTTCTTCATCGCACGACAGCATTCTTGTTGGAAGACGAAGAAAGTGTTAGCCCCCACCACCCCACACGCTACGCCTGTTGCAGTGTTGTATAATTGGTGTGTGTATACGCGCAGCCTTGTAAGATCCTCCTGCTTCGTCATGGGAAGAGTGTCGATCTTGCTGCGTGTGTAAAAATTCATTCGTGGACGTCCGACTCTTCTTATATTGACAAGTCTGTCAAGGATTCGAACCTCGATGTACACACTTTACGAGAAAGGCGGTGCACAATTCCAATCAGACCACCTACCGGCGTCTTGGATTCGCAGGCCATTCGTGGATGCTTGGAGGTGAGTGACGTAGAGACGTAGAATCGACGACCTGTAACATATACTTGTACGCGCCACATGTATGTTGAAAGACAATTACAGATAAGAATCAGATATACACACATGAGAAGATACTCGTTAACAACACTCTTCTAAATACAATCGTCAGTATAATACGATGATATATCTATATATATATATATATAATTTGATGATATATCTATATATATATATATATATGTAATTAGATGGTATATACATTGATATATGTTATATATATATATATTTAATACATCACGTGGCAGTTGATTGTGAAAGTACGTATGTCAACTGTCACCAAATTTGTCATACGTACCTGGCTTGTGTCGTCGAGCCTCTGGTCTTATATACAGTGCCGATTGATTTTTTTTTGTTCTGTACTTCTCCTTCTTCTGTGTAATGTCTATAAAAGCCTCACATTCCCAACAACAATGCGCTTTGGTCTATGTGTATTGTTGTTGGTGTGTGATTTGACATACTTGTCTGTGGGGTTTACACCACCAGTCACACGACTCAAGAGCGATATTTGTCAACGGCGCAACACACTGTCTCTGTTGCAATACGACCAGAACGAGCGCGATGTGTCACTCCTCGCAAAACCACGTGTGTGTTCCAATAATAGCAGGTGCTGTAATACCTCCCACACGCATCTCGCGCTCACAGAGCACAACATCACACTTGAGCTGATGAGACTGGAAAAGAAGACGAACGTACTAGAGTCTGCGCTCTCTGAGATCTGCTCGGCTGTCATGTTCTGCGACGACGTTGCTCTCATGGAACACCAGGCTCTCGGCATTGGTGATATCTACATCGACTCCGGATTTGCCAGCACGCGCAGACCCAGGATGCTGCGCGAGGAAGTCAAAGCTGTCGTCCGCACACACGCCATTCATGTCAAGCCGCTCATGCACAAATGGCATTACTCCAAGACGTGGTGACCATACGTTTTTGCTATTTAAGACATGAAACGAATTTTTCAATGCGGAATCTCTTCTGTGTGGTGTGTTGTCTATGTGTGCTGGTGTCAGGCCAGAGCGCATTGGTGACAATACAGTCACAGACCCAGGAGCACATGGACGCCTTGACCTCGGCAGTGAACAGCGCGGCCGAGGCGCACAACAGCCATCCACGAGTGACACTCGGTACCATAGAGGCCACCATGAGTCGAGTGGTGGATATCGAGAGTGATTATCTGGTCACCGTGCCGACCTCTGTACCGACTCTGCAGCTACTGAGTGACATCTCCTTCAACTCGTCCTCCCAGAATTGGAATCTACAGTATCAGGTCATGGGCACAGACCAGCACAGTGACGTCAATCAATACACTCGGGTGTTATATTTGACCAGGAAGGGCAATGCCCACTCCGGAGACCACGAGAATGCATGCCTCTCCACGTCCATTGCCGATGCAGACTGTCTGCAGCTCCTCGCCAACAAGTATGTGGTGTCCCGCAGCGACTTGCAGGTGGGACAGGACGCCTTGATCTTTGCCGGCGGCACCATTTCCTCCCGCCTGAGCACGAACGACTTCAGTCTGGTCGAGACCTTGGACATCCAAATCCCACACACCGTGGTGAAGTCTCTGCTGGCCCGCAAAGAGGTGCATTCCTCGGTCGTCTTTGGCGAACAGGTGCAGTACAACTTCGGCGTTGGCGTCTTGTTTCTGTTGCCGGGAAAGAACACCATCATCTTCGACACCTTCAACCTTATTGAGAATGCACAGGCACAGGTGGTGGTCTCCAAAAGCACATCATACTCCATCGCCAAGCATGTATCCTTCTTCACTGAAATCGTGGCGTTGAATCACGCCATCCGCCTGGTGTCCATAGAGTACCTGCTCGAGGTGGGCCACGAGCTCACAGCCATCTCGTCCTCTATCAACGGAGTCGGTGTGGGGTCGGAAGACTGTGTTGCCATGCAGAGTCTGGTCGACACCATCTCCGACACCACATGTCTGAAGGACCGACAGATATGTACCATCCGCGCTTACGAGTCACAAGACGTAGTCAGTGGGTATACCTGGGTGACGTACACCATGCCAATCCCGGCAGCTATATCAGAGGATGCACCAAAGTTGCTTGTGAATACTCTGCTGACCACTCGAGACAAGAGCACAGCGACCGAGTTGTTGTCGACCGTCAACTTCGAGACAGTGAACAACCCGCGCCCGGTATGCACTCAGACCACGGAGACCGCATTCAACCCCCTGCAGTTCGCCACGGCGGAGTTATACGAGTCTGTCGCGCTGCGCAAGCAATTGCTAGAGAGCAGCACACACTCCATCACCAACCACACCGTGGATGGCGTGGCCTCTCTCACAATGGCTGACGCCTTGATGACGCTGGTGTTGACGCCTGCAGACTCAGAAGAAGCCCTGGCGTTCTTCCAGTCCAACACAGAAGAGGTCCTACAACTCGACGAGGTGTACATGTCGCATGCCAAGACATATGTCGAGTTCGGCGACATCCGCAACACCCTGCATGGAGTGACCACTGCCGACAACCTCCACACAGGACGCTCGAACATCGTGCTGGACACAGGTCTCACCGGCTTGTGTCCCCTGGAGACGAGCGCTGGCTTCTCGTACGACGAAGGGGCCTTTGGCTGTGTCACCACCAAGGACTACGACATCACGGAGGGCGCCATATTCCGGCCCAAGTCGGGTGTCAACACGCACTTCGTGTACGAGCTCACAGACACAGCGGTAGACACGGCCTGGCTCGTCACCAACATATTCGGGTCCTCAGCAACCGGTGTGACGGCAGCCAGCAACTTCATGGCGAGAGTGCAGGCACTCACGAGCGTGGACCGCAAACCATTCACCCGCGTCTATTGGATGTGGCCTCTGTACGCATGGCCGTCGGAGGCGCCAGTGGGTCTCAAGGATAAAACTGTCGTGAGTCTGGCCTGGTCCATGAGCCGGACGTCGAGGCGACGCCGCAACTTACTCCAGGTCAAGCCCACGAGGAAGCCAGCGAAGAAAGTCGCCACACCAGCCGAGCGCAAAGCCAACACCAGGGCCAGGATCGACAGGTACCGACGATACATTGACGTCGAGAAATTACAACCACCCAAGCAGTCCCTCCGCGTCACCCGGCGCGGCGTGAGACGCACGCCCAATATCCAAGATCGTCTAGTATAAAAGATATGCCAGATACTTACACACATTCTGATGACAAAGGTCAACATGATCAATGTTCAGGACATCCTGACCCAGGTTGAATTCGTATGGAATTTGCCGAAAGACCAACACGGTCTAGCTACGCTGAATAAATTGCGTGTGAACAAGGCACTCTGGGGCGCGGCAAAGGAGGTGCTCGCTGCCGCGTCAAAGGAGGTGCTCGATGGCGTAGGGTTATGGACAGATTTTGTATCAAACAAGGATGCATTTCTGACAGGCATACCTGCCTTGCGGTCACTCGGCAAATACTCTGATCTGTTGGAGGGCATGCGCATGTACACGATGTATGAAAAGGTGCCGGAATTGACCATGGATGCGCTGTTGACGCTCGCAATTCGTCCGCGTGTCGGTAAGCGCGAAAACATACAGCAGATGATAGAAAATGGTATCTTGGCTACGTGTGTGACAGTATATCATGCTCATCCGTCGCTGGAAAAAACGTTCTGTCAATTAGTGCATTACTTGATATGCTGTGCTCCAACGCTAGACGAGCGAGTCCGAGCCGTCGAGCGCGCGCGCGAGAGCGGTGTGCTGGAAATAGCAAAACACGGATCCCAACCTGGTGAAAAAATATATGCGATTCAATACACGCAAATTCTGGCAGAGGTTGCGCGTGTTGATTTTGTGTTGTCCGCGCGTGCTGAACAGGCACGTAAAGAGTTGCTTGAGTGTGCTGAACAGGCGCGCCTTTTGTCGAACATGTGTCGCCTCGAACTTGTGTGGCTCATGGAGCAAAGCTCGGTGTATGCGCAGGCTTACAAAGAGACTGCAGAGAGATTCAACAAACACAAGGTAGAGCAGAGGGAGAAATTCATGAAAAACCCCGAAAATGCCGGCCAAAAGTGCCCCATCATACCACCGATGATCATCAGGGATATCGAATGCATTGATCTTTTTCAGCGCGTGAACCAGTACCCTGCGCCAACAAGTACCCCATCAATCCACCAATACACCTCAGGGATCCCGACATCTGTCGAGAATCGCAACACACTGTACATTTGGGCCATTGAACAGAAGAAGCAATCGCACCAAGAATCCGACTTTCAAACTGCCCAGATGGATCGTGTTATCTCCGGTGAGTGCAATTTGGAACAGCATGTATGGCGAAAGATGAATCCCATCCAGAAGTATGGAAGTCATCTTATACCGTGTACGCAGTCAGGCAAGCTGACTGCGAACTTGCTTTTGTATTAGGCAGAGACAGGGCAAGCTAAAACAGTATTGTAATAAGTACCTGCGCGCGTGCTTTATCGTTTGTAATGAAATAATAAACTCCCACAAATACCACCAACAATTGTCCCACGCACAAATTTTCGAGAGTGATATATTGGAAACCCAGAAATTACAAAAACTGGAAGTCCCCAAAATAGTGTCTGACTGGAAGTCCCCAAAATAGTGTCTGACTGGCAAAGAACACAGGAAAGCCCTATGGCGGTATTTTATTTGTAATAAACACTGAAATTGCCACAAAAACAAACTTGCATTGTATTTAAGATCTATGATTTCCGTCGCACTCATCGTTCAGCATGGCCCGCACCAAGCAGACTGCGCGCAAGTCCACCGGCGGCAAGGCGCCCCGCAAGGCCCTCGCCACCAAGGCCGCCCGCAAGTCGGCGCCCGCCCTTGGCACCCAACATAAGAAGCGCCGCTTCCGCCCCGGCACCGTTGCGCTCCGCGAGATCCGCCGCTACCAGAAGTCGACGGAGCTCCTGCTCCGCAAGCTGCCCTTCCAGCGCCTCGTGCGCGAGATCGCCCAGGACTTCAAGACGGATGGAATCCGCTTCCAGGCCGAGGCCATCATGGCGCTCCAGGAGTCCTCCGAGGCCTACCTCGTCGGCCTCTTCGAGGACAGCAACCTCTGTGCCATCCACGCCAAGCGCGTGACCATCTACCCCAAGGACATGCAGCTTGCCCGCCGCATCCGTGGCGAGCGCTCGTAAACTCTGGGTAGAGATGCGTGTCCACTGTAGCGAGATGCCGGATCCGTGGATTGTTTGCCTGCGTGTAATAGACACACGTCATGCTAAACCAGTATTTCAATAAATACCATTACACTAACACACCTGACGCATATATGCGTGAAACTATAACGTGCTCAGCTGCTGCATCTTGGCGTGCGTCTTCGGCATCTCACGGTTGATGCACGCCACGTTGCTCCACCCACGCTGGCGGTAATACACGTCGTCCCAGCATCTGGTAAGGCGCGCCAGAAACCCAGAGTTAAGTGCCCAGTAACAGTCAAAATTCAACTGGTCTAGTAGGTCTACCAAGTCTTGAAGGTCAGACTGCGCCCAACGCCCGACACTGTGGTACTCGAACTCGAGATACCGAACCCGGTTGGCGGCAATGGTGCGTATAGAGCCAATAATTACACGCATGTCGTTGCCCTCCGTGTCAATGCTCAGAAACTCGATGCTGGAGATGTTTCTCGCAGCTGCGATGGAGTCCAGTGTCATGACATTGACGTCAACTGTTTTGGACTTCCACGGCGACACCGCGGCCGGCAGATCAGAGGCCCAAGCCACAGTTGACGTGACACCCATGCCCAGGTTCTGCGTCCCAATCCTGGCATTGGGGAACGCGACCACGCCATACACGGAGCTCACGGCGGCGTGTATCACGGTGACCTCGTCGGTGTAATTCATCGTGGACATGCTTGTCGTCAGGAGTTTATGGTTGGATGGCATCGGCTCCACGCAGATGCCACTTATCTTGCGTTTGGACACGAACAGGGGGTTATCCTCCGATATTTCTCCACACGAGCGCGATATGGCGCCGAATAGTTTGCTCTGAGCGCGGCTGTACCTGACCGGGGAGAACCTTGGGTTGCCCGACCAGTCGCGCATCTGCGAGACGAAATCGTCGCCCGTGTTGCAGCCAATGGACACTATGGTCACCTCAGTGAGAAACGCCGTCTCGTCCAGAAGAGCTTGCATCCAGGCATTTTTGTTCGGACAAGAGGAATGCAAATGCGGACTCTCACTTGTAATCCTGTATGTCTCCTCATGCGTGCAGTAGTGTCTGTGAGTCGAATTTTGTGAGACGTCCGTCCACGCAATCTGCGTGCTGTCCTCTGTGGAATCCGTCATGAACAACACGAGTATCAAGCAGGAGAAAAGTGAAAAAAAGCCGATTGCCAATTTGCACTTGATGTATGTAGTGCTGGGCTGTTTCGACAGCATCATTTATTTTGAATGAGGCCATTATATATAAATATATAGATACACGTTACATTCTGCACACGACCACTATCGTGTGCAAGGCAAACATGGCATTTATTTCTATTTAAATGGACGTGCCATGTGCTGAAATGGGCACCACGCCGTCCCGGCTCTTTGCGTACTCGATCCAGAGTCTGGCATTCACGCCGCCGCAAATTCCGGGCTACGGCGAAAGCGAGGCCGAATATGTGAAGACCATTGACAATTTGCGCATTGCGATCATGCTCGTGCGGCCTGCGCAAGCAGACCAGGCACGGTGTGCTGCAGATCCGCCGAACGACATGCGCCGTCGAGGAGGGGGTGACGGTGCGGGTCGGGACCTTATTCTTTACAGCCACGGAAACGCAGAAGACCTTGGAACAGCAACGGATCACGGCCATTGGCTCGCTGACAACCTCAACTGTGACGTCGTGCTTTTCGACTATGTGAACTACGGGCACTCCAGTGTCGGCCTCATGAGCGAGGAGAACATGTACCGTGCTATTGATGCCGTCTTCGAGTACGTGTCCAACGAGCTCTCGCTCAAGCACAAGTACAAGCACTTGTTCCTCATGGGTCGGTCGCTGGGCACCACCGCCAGCGTGTACCTGGCGAGCAAGATTGGCAGACACCAGGGCCTCTACAAAGGCCTTATTCTCCAGTCCCCGCTCGCTTCCGGGTTCCGCGTGCTCTGCCACGCACACCGCGTCCCGGACGGCATCTGCAGGGTCATGGATCGGGTGTTCTGTCCTGTCGTGGAGGAGGTCGGGCGTGTAGAACAGCCGGTCTTCGTGATCCATGGCACCCGAGACGAGATCGTGTGTATCGAGAACGCATACGACGTGCAGTCCAAGGTGCAGACCAGGTCATACTACCCCCCCCTATACATTGATGCAGGCCACAACGACATCGAGCTCAGATTCCCGGGTATACTCATAGAAGAGCTCAGGCGATTCATACACTACTGCAAAACAGGAGAAATGCAAGCGGACACACCCTCCTCGTCACACGATTAGCGGTGTTTTCACAAGCATGTGCTTGTTGGTATTTCGCAAGCGCCGCACCGGCCGCAATGAGTCTGGGACACGTTCTCGGCACATGTAAGCGGGCAAAGGTGCCCGACCACATTCTCGACCAGTGCAAGCAAGCGGACAGGCCGGTCGTCGAGAACATACTCACGGTCCTCCAGGATTCCATGCCCCTCATGAACGTCTCAAAGAGCGCCATGACGGTGAACGCCAAGGTCTATGAGATCACCATCCCATGCACGAGCCACGAGATTTTCCTACACCAGGCGCAGACCGTGCAGAACTACAGCCCTGCCCGCATCGCGGACGTGCGCTTCTCCACACGCGACTCCGTCTTGCACATGACACTCTACATAGCAGACGAAACAAACCTCACCACATACTCGGAAGTCAGCGTCCTCAGGATATGCAAACGCACGCGGTACAATTGAGGCAGTGTTTGTGCTTTCATTTAAAAACATTAAACTTAACAACACGTCCCTTTCACCTTTGCCTTGTGTGATGGAGCAGCACAATCATAACAATACACCGGTGCAGTGGTTGTGGCAGATGGTGGTTGGTTGGCGGGTTGTATATTTTCTGTATTGGCATAAAACAGCTCGGCAAGTGCGGCCTGTCTGGGATTGACAGATGATGCACGTACAGCCATCATACCGTGTCGTTGTGTTGGGTTTTCTACACGCATCTGGCGCCTCCGGCGCTGTTTGTAAGATGTAAACCATTGACACACTGTCCGGTTCACCCCATGACACAGACGACAAAACAAAACCAAAACCACAAATGAAATTCCCAGACACGCTATGCATTTCAAGAAATTCCAAATGTCGATTTGACGGGCGTTGTGTGGTGCATATGTTCCACTCGTGAGTAGTGTCATAGTGTCCGCTAATGTGCCAAGAATATCCTGCATAACAACCAGCCGAGCTCTGAGATCTTCGTTTTGGTCATCATATGGCTCTATAATGATAGTGCGAGATGGTGCTGTATATTTATCATAATAAATTTTGAGCCACACACCTATCTGGTCCCAAACAATCACCCACCGCACAGCCATATATTCAATCGTGTAAGTCAAGAAATTCCCAAATTCAATGTGATGTTCCAGTGGTAGCGTGAGATACCTACAACCAATCTCAAATAACGTACGCATCCCGCTCAACAACACATTTAGCAAATCTGTGAACCATTGACAAATAATCAACAACACTCTCCAAATTTCTTCGTGATGTTCCAGTGGTAGCCGGAGGTACATACAACCAATCTCAAATAACGTACGCATCCCGCTCAAAAACACATTTAGCAAATCTGTCCACCATTGAAAAAAAATCAACAACACTCTCCAACCCTCACTGGTAGCAAGAACTGTTTGTTTGAAAATGTGAGGTGTGAATATCCAGAATGCTATTGCTACGTCTCGAAAAGGTGAATGGTCAAAAGGTGAATGGCCGAAAACGACCGAATAAAAGAAAAAAATGCATGCCAAGACGGCCTTCACACCCACCTTCACACACGCCTCTTTTAAACACGTACACGTCCATTCCCACGCTGAGTTCAGTATCTGGCACGTCCATTCCCACGCTGAGTTCAGTATCTGGCACGTCCATTCCCACGCTGAGTTCAGTATCTTGCACGTCCATTCCCACGCTGAGTTCAGTTTCGTGCACGTCCATGCCCACGCTGAGTTCAGTTTCGTGCACGTCCATGCCCACGCCTCTTTCAGTTTCTTGCACGCACATTCAGGCAATTCTTGCATTTTTGTCCAGGCAGATATTCGCCATTCTTGCATTTTCGTCTGTGATGAGGTCCACAATGAAGTGCACACTTCCGTCTTTGAAAAGCTCCACAACGCGTACACACAAATGCACGATACCACCACAAAACAAGCATAAGTTTGCCATTTTGCATAAGTGGATAATATTAACCCCATTGTGTGGACGTGCCCTGACACAAAAACACAGATTGATTCCTTCTTTAAACCTGAGGATCCATCTTCATAGCCACCGGACTGGCAGGTGTAAGTTGAGGAATTACCCTGAGGATAAATTGTCGGACTAATTGTCCTCATTACAAAGATATAGATAGGACAAAACACGGTATGTATATTGATTTTCGTCAATGCACAGATATAGACAGGAATTATTGCAAGGTGATTACGATCATATACACTTCCAAAGGGCAGTAACAAATGGAATCCGTACCAGAAATAATAATCCATATACAAGAATGCGTCCATAAATTTGCAAATGTTGATATCTTCACCTTCTGCAGGACTGGTACCCATTATCACATGATATACCCAACACGCAGTCAGGAACTTGATCTGATGCCACACGCACATTGTCGGAATAAATCTCCTCTGGGAATCCCCTATTGACTTCGTTGGTGGACATGTAATAAACTTTCTTTTATACTTTTAGACGACCCTTTTGAAACACAAAAATCGATCAGAGATACATACATGATCAACCCCATTTACTTTGAACAATGTAAAGGACCACTCTCACACGTCGTCTTCAATGAAGTTGTTCGACACTTCTTTTTTGCGAGCTTTCTGAGTACACATCAAAACCTGACTGCTCTCTATCTTCGTATTCCTGCCAAGACTTGAGCAAGACCCAGTACTTGGCAAGCTCCGAAAAACCGATCAGAGAGACCGTCTGGTTGTCGAGCATGGACGCACTAGACATCGTTCCCAAGCGCGTGTGTACACACATTGCAAACGCACAGAGCTTGTCCTGCATCTCCCAGAATTCTGCGCGCATGACTTTCCGGTCTTCAAATAAATGGTCAATTCTCCTCGCGTTGCTGGAATATTTGGCTGCATACTTCTCGAACCTTGGTGGCAGCCTTTCTGCTTGGGTGTTGAATACGACCACGTGAGGTGGGTCATAGAACTTCGTGTGTTTGTCGTTGGACGAGTAGGTGGTCCCATTCTGCAAGGCATCAATGGCCATGTACAAGTGGCCATATGCACCCTGCGGATTCGGACTATAGACCAGGTCAAATATGACGATGCGCTCGTTGTTGTAGCCGCGGGCGATGTCCGCCAGATTGCCGTGTCTGAAGCACACAGCGCAGCGGTGTTTCAGCAGGTACTCAACCATGTGGGACTTGCCACCAGCCACACCAGCGTTGCACCAGTAGATCTTGTGGTCAACGACCGGGCCATCGCAGATGTCCAGAAGTTTCTGCTGCCAGGGCCTTAGGATCACAGTTGCGAGAGCACACATCAAGTCAGCCCGCCCGCCAACCACAAGCACTATCAAAGGCAATTCAGCTCCAAAAGCAATTCGAACGAGCAAAAGTAATTTGACCACGATCGAGCAAAATCAATTCAGCTCCAAAAGCAATCTGAACGAGCAAAAGTAATTTGACCCACGAACGTCTAAAAAGCCAATCTTCGGAAGTCACGGGCAAACACGCGCAAATTGCGAGCACCACCAAGATGTCTGATGGAGACGCAGCGATGGACAGCAATGAGGACATGGAGGAGGCTGAGGCTATTGCAAGCCAATCGAACACGCCAGCGAAGTCCAAAAAACGGAAGGGCAGGAGCAAAGACGACGACGGAGACGAAGAATTCAAGAAGAAACAGCGTCCCGACAAGCGTGAACTCACTGCTATCCCTCAAATAGGACTCGGCGAGAATTCGATTGCCCGCTTCGTCCCTGGTGTGGGAGGAGACTTAAGGAGAGTGTTCTTTTTACGGGAGGACTTGTGTGTGAAGGGCTTGAACACTGTCGTGCATACTGGCCCATACGACGACCGCAAAACGCTGGTGTGGTGGTCTTGTGAGGACGTACAGCGAGAATTTGCGATGCGGTTTGCAGTGCCCATGTTTGACAACATGCAGGTGCGAGAGATTGAGTCGGACGTGAAAGGACTGCCAGCGGTGCAAATCCGGAAAGACTACTGTTCTGCAGCCTTGTTTGCCTTCATGAACACACACCACACTACGCACCTCAACATTCCTCGCACTGCAGAAATTCAGAACGTGTGTCTGCCCCAGTTTCAATCTGACAAGAAAAGCAGACTAATGATAGAGCAAGGGCCGGAAGGAGGAGCAGCTGGTGTGGCAGATTGTCTGCTTTGGAAGCTCAGCGTTTGTGCGGACACACTCACGGTAGACGAAGAAATCCTGACAATCATCACTATGCTCTGCAGGGCTATCCGCGGCGGGTTGGACGTATTATACCCCGCCGTGGCCACGGAGTACACTGAGGTGAGTATGTGCGGTGGGGGTCCAAAGAACAAGGTGCAGGAAGGACTAAAGTACTACGACATGCTCGACAGGAACGAACTGCAGCGACGTGGCATGAGCAGCACGAGCAACGACATTGACGACGTGCTACTGCAGAAGATCATTGATTACCGCTGTGCGCGATTTGGTTTCGCCGAGGATGATCTCGAAAACGGCGCCAACGACGAGCGCATCATTCCTCGCGAAAACGCGGTCAACGACCAGTCCGTGAGAGGCGAGAACATGCCGCAAGATTCTCGAAAGAATCTGGTGCTGGCATGTGGACTCTTCAATGTGTTTCTGTGGTCGCACGTGATGGATGGCTTCGACGGAGAGGGACACGAGAAAAAAATTCGGATCGACTTGATACGCTTGCAGGCCAAAGCCCCGGGAGTCGAGCCAATTCTGTTTCTGCAGCAGTGCAGCGTGATACCAGAAATCACCAGCCCGCTGATGAATGTTGTCAAGCACATGGCCATGTGTCTCGGCAAACACGACCCCATGTCTATTGGTTTGGACCACATCTTCAGCGCAGGCGAAAAATTCCAGTTTGGCAGCATGTGCTCGGAGGCACACGTGCCGCTGGCAGTCTTCAAGTTTGCAAGTGCGGAGAAGATATACAATGTGCATTTGGGAGGCATGCGCATGGACGTACGTAATCGAGAGGAAATGAACCGATACAACCAGTATCTGCAAGGCGTCGAGCGTGCGCGGTGTGCACACCACACGATGGTCTACGAGTCGGTGCGCCAAGACCTGGCACCCCGGGGAATCAACGGGGCGCATCTGCCTCTCGACACATACCATCTGCAGTTTTACCAGGGTCTGCACTACCGATTTTTGTATGCCGAGTATCTGGATGCGCAAATTGAAGATTATCTGACCGACCTGAAGGCTTACTCGACAGGCGAGTTCGAACGGCAAGCGGTGGAGTTGAGCATCTGGCGTCGGGACATGCTGCAGTCGGAGGACAAGTCAATAGTGTATGTGGCGGTGGGCGGCGGTCTGCCCTGGAATTGTGGCATCCTGGTCCAGTACAATCCCAACGCATTCGCTGCATACGTCAAGCCCGGACATACTGGCTATGGCGCCAAGAAGCTTGTCAAGCTCCGAAGCACCGAGACAGTGCCACAGCCGGCCAAGTGCGCGCCGGTCATCGAAATCTATCTGGAGTCCAGGGGAGGGTCGACGGACGCATTTGAGTGTCTGTGGAACGCCGAGAACGACATCGTGATGGACCTGCACTTTCTGAAAGCGAATTGCAACCAGCTCGGAGCAGTTTTCATGAATTTTGTCGAGAAAGTCCACGACGTAGCGTCCTCGACGTCGGTGTTCGAAATACAACAGGTAAACATACACGAGCAAGACATTTACTATCTGTATGGCATGACCTCGGATTACAAGCTCAAGCGCACCATCACCAACACCCGCAAGAATACAGACTTGCGTCATCTTGCCCTCATCGAGTATTCGAATTTTCAACAGAAGGTGAGCAGTGCACTGTCGAACATGGTCGGTGGTAGATTGACGCAATGGGCCATGGCGGCTCGCGTGGTGTTGGATCTGAAACGCCAGGAGAAAGAATACGGCGCTGAGTGGTTCGAGGACCACGTCTCTTTCAGAAACCTGTTGAGTACGCGTGTTGGCACGGTTCGCAGCGCGGATCTGCTGAACTCGGAGACACACACCGCCTTGTTTGTAAACTTGTCACGCAAGCAGCTGAACCTGGACATTTGCTTCTGGAACAAGACAGTGATCGAGTGTCTAAATCATGGTAGTACCGCCCAGTTCTGTTCCACGTATGCGTGGGGAGTGACAGTGCAGATGACAGATTGTGCGTCCACAGTCTCGGTCATGCTTTCAAAAGAGCCTGGCGTTCATTATTCCGTCAAGTCCAACGTGAAGTCACCTGGTGCCGGAGCTGACATCTCGGCTATGGCCAAAGCACTGCAGGATCTGATGTACGGACGATTCATATGCTCTTGCCGAGTATCCCAGAGACACTATCTCTCGAAAGATGCGCTGGACAAGACTGCGAAATGGATCACACCGTTCGCGATGACGACATATAACGGCAGCGGTTTGATCATCGATCACAACGGAGAGATCGACGAGGAGGGAACACGGGGGCTGGGGGAGGCTGGCTTGATGAGTAACATCACCGAAGCCAAAAAGCTGCAGTCGAATTCAGACACCTCCAAAGGTTTCATGAAGGACTTCGAGAATTTCGCGGGTGACTCCGGCGCATATGACGGTCTGAAGAAAGAGAACTGGAACACTACAAACCAGCAAAAATCTCGCACCATCGAAGCTGCATTTCCAATGCCTGTGGCCTTGATAACGGGCAACGTGCAGGACAACAACATACCCGCCTCGTCTTTGAAGGGTGGTCGGATCCGAGGGATTGCGTCCAGCTGCCAAGATGGTGCGAACGGGGTGGTCTACATGGACTGCAATTCCGAGGACGAGGAGGAAGAGGAAGAAGCATCGTCGGAGTATATGCGCATGAACAACCACATCCTGAATGACAAGACGGATATGAAGAAAGTAGGAGAAGCGCTGTCGATGCGCAACCGGAAGTACAGTCTTCTCTGTTTCCTCAGGCGCAAGTCTTACCCTTTCCTCAACCGTGTGATGAAGTTGGAGCCAAAGCCAAGCTGTTATGTGCACAGCATTCATTTGCGGAATCTGAACAACCTGATCGCTGAAGTGACCGGCGGCCTGCGGCGTTCGATTCTCAAAGACGGAGACGTCATGAGTCGCACATGGGATGGACCCTTTACGAAAGTGACACTATTCCCGAGCTTCGTGACCTTTACCATCGATCTGTGTATCGACACGGCTCTTAACATGACCTACATGGGCATCAGCGGCAAGCTGCACGTCCCTCTGTACAAGATGTTTGAGAACTGCGTGATCTCGACTATGAATGTACCCATCTCCTTCCTGTGTATGCTGAACGCGCTGCATATCTGGCTGTTTGCTACCATCTATGACGTGAATGTCATGGTGTTGAGCTGTTACATGATGTTCGCTTGCCACCTCCAGCAGAACTGCCCGTTGCACGTGCTCGCGCTTGTCTGTAACGAGCAGGAGCTCACCTTCGAGCAAGAACAGCGCTACAACCATTTCGCCGAATACCTCATGGAGGTTGTCACCTCGCCCTGTGATAGAGAGAGTGAATCGAGGACCACGCAGCTCAAGAAGGATTGGATGGCCAGACCAGCTGTGCAAGAACGCGGCATCGCACTGGCACACTCCTCTCACTTGCAGGAGGTTACCAGGGATGATCTGATCACCTGGCATAACTGGACGGAAGACGATGAGTGCGTGAAGATTCGCCGCGCGCTTACCAAACGTCAGTCCCACAATTCTCTGAGTTGTTACGTACGACCGGCTGTCGAGTTTGTTGTGAGCGAGTGTCCTGAGTGGATGCGTGTGCAGGCGGCACCACAAAACAATAGCGGGTACAAGCCAAAAGTGAAAATGGACGTTCTGACGCAGAAGGACGCCTCCAGCATCATAGCAACTGCGTTTGGGGCTGAACAGACAATACTCAAAGACGAGGCGCGCGCGCGCAAGGAAGCCGCGCGTCGGACTTCTGATCATCTGCCTAACAGAGTGACGCCCATGCATGAACGCACGAATGCCTTCTGGAAGGCCGCCAAGATGGGCGTCACGTTGCCCAAGAACGACGAGGAGAAGAGCCAGGACCACACAGACTTGGAGTTTCCGGATGTATGGACCACGCCGGTGTATTATATAGAGACTATGAGGGTGGTCGGCACAACTCCGGCCATCGTGAAGCAGTTTTGCGTCATGTGTGGTCTCAAGTCCAAATGCTCTCGTCTTGACTTGGTCAGGAAAATCCTCATGCCTTACATGCACAAGAAGAACGTGCAACGCAAGTTCATCAAGAACAACTTATGGGAAGAGCCCATCTTCTCGGACAAAGTCACACACAAAGCCATGGACTGTTACCGGTGGGGTGCTATGCCTTACGAGTACAAAGGCAAGATCGAGGGGGTGCAGGTCTCCCTCAATATGGACATCGCGTGGTTTATTGTTGCACAGGGCCTATTTGCCGGTGAGTGGAACAGACACGGTAGTCAAGGTGCACAGGTCGTGGTGCACCTGCGCAACATTGCGTCGGCAAATCTGGTCGTGCTCAGCGTGATACTACACACGCTGATAGAAAAGTCGGCGATCCCCAGCAACGATGGCACTATCCCCCTCAACCACCCCAACCCCTTCATGGCTCACATAGACAGCACTGCGTCGGTGGTCTTCGACCCACGGCTGCACTGTGACAATTTTTACGAAAGTGACCAGAAACAGCCTGACAAAATGCTATGTCAGAGGTTCAGGAGAGTTACCGACTTTCACAGGTTGGTCCTCGACGATGGCAGCGACGTCTTATACTACAAGAGCATACTACAGAGTGGAGAACCGGACAACACCCCCGAGAGCGAGGCCTGTCTCTTTCCTTACCCCCCGGAAAGTGTGTACCACATGCACACGCAATTCGAAACAATGAAGTGCATCTACAAGCGGGTTTGCAACATGTCCGAGTTAGAGCACAGCGAAAAAACGCTGCTGACAGCGCTCATCCTGTACGCACGCAGCGTCAACGAGGACATGACCAGCCACATCCCAAGCTCTCTGACGCACTGCGTGACGGCCGACCAGCGCGAAGTTCCGTGCTTCGGGTATCAGGGTTCCTTCTTGTTTGTGTTGAAGGTGCAACAGGACAACACGGTGCGTGTCGTTCCCGTCACGCCCACACACATGCTCGAATCAAAACGCATTCCTTTGTTGCTGGAGGCGCTGCCCCTCAGCGGCGAGGACACGTTTGGCGTGGAGCGTATGACAGAGGTCATGTGTTCTGGCTTCAAAAGGGTGGACGACCGTGTTGTGATCAAGGAAGCTTTTGAGCGCACGCTCGAGGGCAAGACAGACGAGACTATGCAGTTCACACTGTTTCCTGTGATAGGCTGGAAACATGCGGTGCAGATCAAATACACCCACCAAATCATCGTGACAGACGCAAGTATTCCAGCAAGCTTCGGCGCGTCAGACCCGCATTTGCGGCTGGTCGACACACATGCTTGGTTTGAATACCTCTCGGAATACATGTATTCCGAAAGCGAGAAGAAGATCTGGCTCAGCGAAAATGAGGACTTGTCCCCTCTTCTCGATACAGACTCGGAGCTTCACGTCGCAGTGCTCAGCGAAAATGAGACTTCTCTCTGTGTATTCTTCGTCACGAGGGAGGCATGTCACAACAACAATTTGACGCGGGAGTATTATTATTTCAACGACAAGGCGCACCTCAAGCACGTACTGACAGTGACCGACGGCAAGCCGTTCTCGGACAGCCATTGCGAGAACTGGGTCCACAGGAAATGGCTGGTGGCAGCAAAGACCGTGCACTGCACGTATTCCCGGGGGGTGGACCATGGTATGTTCCTGAAGATGTACGCGCTGAGCGCCAGTGACGATGGCATTGAGCTGGTGGGCTTCGAGTATGATGACAGTACGTTCATCGCGGCTCAATCAAAACTGGACGACCCTCGAATTGGGGCCAGCAAGAGACTGCTGGCAGTAGAGCGTGAGATCGAAAAGAATCCACAGAACGCGGGACTCTTGGGCTTGAGGACCACACGGCTACAGGAGCGCGACATATGCCTCAAGGCTTGTGACGAGGCGCGCGTGTGTGTGTCTGAAATTCTGAGGATGGAACTTGGCGAAAAGCTCGAGACCTGCTGGGTGCTTGGACCACAAGACTACTGGGCAGAGGGCCAACATGCAATTGGTATCATCAAGAAACACCCGCATTCCCACAAATACCTCGAAAACGGCCGGTATTACATAGAGTGCGACGGTCAGCCTTTCAAACCCCCCTCCAACGGGGTCTTAGATTTCATGACCACCTGCAGGGGCTTGCTACGTGAGGGACAGCCAGTCTTTCTTTATCTCAATCAACAAATTTACAAAGAACTACGCGCCAAGAATCCCAAGGTGCGCATCCAAGACCGGGAGATCCACGACTCCCTGGTGGACAACTCGTCTGAAGGCGTGCAGCTCCGTGCTTTTTACATCCTGGGGTCGCCCAACATCGAGCAGGAAAGCCTTTTCTGCGTGCGTCTGTTGATTTTGGTCTACCATCTCAATGTCACAGACATGAACACCTACTACTATAGCGAAGATGCGAAACACAAAATGACGGTCAATGTTAGTTTGCACCGAGACGAATTGAGTTTCATATGCTGTGAGCGAGATCGGCCTCTAGATTATGTAGAGCATCTCATATTGCAAAAGAGCAAGGATAGATCTGTAGAGGCGCTAGACCTCGGTCCCGAGCACAGCATCCTGTGGTAGACAAGTTTACATTTGACCAATAAAATTCCGTGTTTTGTGTCCCGTCGGTGTGACGTGTGTTTAATAAATATATTCTAAATATTCAAGGTTTTCGTGTCGGCATTCTTGCCTGCAGCCAACAACTCCATACCCTCCTCTTGCATACGTTCACTGCGTAGGTGTGCTCTGTGGCCATGACACTGCATTTTCGCATCAATCACTAATTCCACGATTTGAAAGACGCCAGCAAAGCTCGCGAAATCCGCCATACGGAGTTCGCGAACAGGGTTCGACACGATCAGTGCATGGAGTAGACTGACGCATGCTGCCTGAAGATTTGCAGTTTTCATGTCACCCGGCACAAAGTTCAACCGCATTGTCGATGTGACAATATCAAACACTCTGCACTGGAGCATTTGTAATTGACTTATGTCAAATGTCATAATATCACAGTCGTGATAAAGGACCATATCTGAGAGCTTCATCACGATGTCTTTCTGTGTCTCGAGACACGACCGATACGTGCGCAGGCCGAGCAGCAGGGCATTTATGTTGTACTTCTCACCCAGCGCCGACACCGTCAGCCGGAAGGCTTCCGCGCGTATGCTCTCCACTCCTGCATACCATGAACGCGACACCAGTGACAGCGTGGAATGCATCTCCCACATACAGGCAGCGCTCGGCACCTTTTGACGCAAGATCAGGTCAAGGATATCCCCGTGTAAGTTGTCAGTTTGCGTGGTCATGTTGTAATGTTTATAGGAAATATATTGGCTTCTTTAATATCAAACAAAAACGACAATTGTCAATCGAAATACTGTTGCCAGTCAATCTCGTTTTCTTGTAAAATATCGGACATGAACTCTGTTTCCGAATTCACTGGATCCAAGCACATGTTGTCGGTTTGATCAGCATAAAGCTCATCAAACATGAGGGTTTGCATGTCTCGCAGTTCACGGACAGTCGTGCTGTCAAATGGTGGCGGGAGTATATGCTCTGCCTTGGGTTGCATACAGGCAATGAATGTGGGCACCACGTATTGTTGACGGGCACTACCTTTTTTTGGGAGGTCCAGGAGAAAATCTGGATGCTCTTTGATGACGGCTTCAACCTTCATATCGAACACCTCGATGTAGTTTTTTTGCAGAGTCTTCACGTCGTCCTGGGCACACGCTTCTGCGAAATCAATGAAGTCCGAACAACTCGACACAGGGGTCCTGGCCGTGAAAAAATGTAGGGCAGCATCCGTCATCATCAGAACGGTCGGATCGTCGCCAGCGGGGTTGTGGACGGTGTATATTCCGCAGTTGCCTGCTCTGCAAAGCACGTGTAGCATAGTGGTCTCTGCGGGGATACGGCAGTCGGGAGCCGAGAAAAAACGGTCCATGCGGTCCCTGACGGAATTCATTGCTGCGGTGCGGAAACTGACTTGTCTCTGGTGATAAGCATATGGACCCTCGTTGAGCGTGAATGTCTCGTCATTCATTGATTTGTTGTGGATAGTGCTGGTCACGCCCGACAAGACATACTTTGGCCCGATCGTGAATACCATCTGATTACGCATTGTCTGACCAAGCATCATGCGCAGGACGAGTGGACGTGTCTGCATAAATTCATACTGACCATCCGTGGTCTGACGCCATAGCGCTGTTATGTCATGGGAAAGTATAGTTTGGTCTTTCTTTGCATAATAGTGCACCACCTCCTTGTTCGCTGCAAGCACGCGGTATGTCAGACACCGCACATCGCAATACTTGCTCATTCCCGGCGAGCGTCAAGAAAGTCCGAATACAAGTGCTTTTGTCGAGTCAAGTGCTTTTTTCGAGTCAAGTGCTTTTGTCGAGTCAAGTGCTTTTTTCGAGTCAAGTGCTTTTTCGAGTCAAGTGCTTTTTCGAGTCATTTCCATATTCGATCGCTTGTGCACAAACCGGAGAGAATATTATAACTCAACTTTTTTAGTACGACTTCCAAAATAAATTCCTGAGACCCCTCTCCAACTTTTCTTTCAGTTTTTTGTTTAACTCCTTTTTTTCATTTTCATTCTTCATCGTAAATTATTGACCTATCCACTTTCTTCAGACATTTGGTTTTAGTGGTACAAAAAAGTTTGACCCACTCTACCGCTTTACTTATTTTTGTGGGCTTCTTTTGTAGGTCTCTTTTGGATCTCCGCCAAAGCCGCGAACTCCACACAAATCACTGCAAATCAAACCATGTCAGGGGAAACCGCCGCGAATGAGGTCGGTCCGCTCGACGCCACAGCCGTGCGCCAGACGATGCTCGAGGCTGTGTGTGGTATGGAGATTGCAATAGACATCGACATAGACGCGCAATATTACCAGTATCCAATGCTGGGTACCGGATGCATCTCGCACTCGACGGCCGACGCACAACGGTACTCGACCCTCGCCCCGAGCTCTTGCGAGAGCATCACAGTCATAACAAACAAGACCGGCCACACGTACATACATTTGCCGCACATGGGCAAGCATGCATCTCTCTTCATGGCGAGGCCCACGTACGCCTGCGGCCACCTGATGCCCATCAGCAGCGTGTTCCACGGTTTTGTATACATCGACCAGGCCCACGTGCCAAGGATCGGACTCTTTGACGTTTCACGCGAAGTTGGTCGTGATGTTCGCTCGAGTGACACCTTGACGCGACATCTGATTGTGCACCAACACTTGCTCCGTGATGGCCAGAAGGCCAGCCCACACGAGGACTTCGTGAAGTACCACTGGATTGGCTTTGAAGGCACATGCATGGATATCTGCCGGAGGCACGCACAACACTTTACAGTCAGGGGTATCGTACAGATCCCCCACAGACTTTCCCCGGACTCGCCGAAGTTGCAGCGAATTCTTCCTCCACTACATGTGAGTGTATAAAAGTCAATATGCGCGCATGTGAATGGAGATCAGTTCTCTGCAGTCTATCCGGCTTTTCGGACTGTGGGATCAACCGCGGAGTATAATGACCTGGGAAGATGTGAAGACACGATGTCTTTCCTGGCGCAAACTGCGTGACAGGTATTATTTCTCCGCGCACGAGCTGCACACCCTACAACCAGAAAAAAACGAATGGGTGAAGCGTGGGGCTCTCACACTACACGACATGCTGGATATGACGGTGTTCCCAATAAACCCTATAATAGATATGCATGCCGACCTTGCCGAGGTGTGGTCCATGCACTGGAGTGTGGAAGAAATGCGCAGCATGCATCTCACATATCATCAAATGAAACGATCTGGCCTCAATCACATGATTATGATGCACTTTGGACTATCGTTGGCCGCCTGGTCGTCTCTGCAATTCCAGACAGAGCATGCCGAGGCGATGCGGGAGGACGAATTGGGGGTGTTGTTTGGCATGTCCAAGGCGGAAGTGATGGCCGTCCTGGATTGCGCATGTGAAATCCGTGTATTATAAACGCCGGGTGCGGAGGGCATTGCAGATGAAGGACACAGTTGCGTATGCCAAGGCGATACCAGAGATAGAGATAATCACAGAGATACCACCACACGAGGTGGTATTGACAAATCCACACAAACACACAGTGAAGAAGAAAACGGTTTCTTTATTCGATCTATTTCGAAAACGTTTGTGGTTTGCTACTTCATCACTCCGATCAAATCGTGTGTCACAGGACTCCTACAGGCATGTTTCGAACACGGATAACAGCGATCTAGTATGAGGCCTGTGTTTCTGCAATCGTGCACAGATGTAGGCAGGAGTGCATCTGTCTGATTTAGAAAATACGAGAAGCTTGTTTACTATAGATTCCATGCATACGCTCATCACGTTTGATACGTATGGAGGTCTGGTATTTTGTGCGATTTTGAACATTATGCAAAAAACATTGTCTTCTTTAGCCCAGGGGTCGGTTCCAGTGCACAGACTGAGCGCCGTGCATCCGACATTCCATGTGTCAGACTTTTCACAGGGTGTCACCCCCCGCACCACTTCCGGGGCCATGTAGGCAGGGGTGCCGGGCGGTGTCTTTTGAGATTTGTGTGTGACGGGCGGCTTGCCGACGCATTCTTCGGAAGACGACCCGCACAGGATGAAATCGCAAATCAAGTATTGATTGTCCTCGTCCAGACCATGTCCATGTGCATACTTGCGCAGAATATTGGCGGGTTTGATGTCTGTGTGTATTATACCATAACCATGCAGATAGGCGAGACCAGCGAGCACGTCTTGCAGAATCCAGCAAACCGTGTCCTCCTGTAGTTTCTGCCCATGCAGGGAACCACCAGCAGCGTACTCCATGTGAATGCTCCCGGAATCGTGTAGACTGGTGATCGAAACCACGTTGCAGTGTGTATGTAGCTTCAATTTTCCCAGCATCGTCATGCAGCACGCACAAACCCCGGCGTACTTATTTGTGCGTCGAGGTTTCTTCACCACCATCCGCCGGCCGTGCGTGTCGAGGGCCATACACACTCGTGTCCGTGCAGTTTGTGAGATGTAAATACACATGCCCGTCGTGATGCCCGTCGTGAATTTGGTGGTCAAGTGCTTTTGTTTTTTTTTAGGCTTTTTGCCTGATCCAAATCCATTTGCAACCGAAAAGCAGATGCAATCTGAAAGCAGTTTGCGATCCAGGAGCAAGCAGAAGCAACCGACCCGCAAAAGTAGTTGGAATGCAAAAGCAATTTGCGACAAAGTAAATCGACCCGCAAAAGAAATCGACCCGCAAAAGAAATTGACCACAAAAAGCAATTGCTATCCAAGAGCCATTGACCCGCAAAAGGAATTGACTCGGCAAAACTGTTACTATCCAAAAGCAATTTGCGACCCACGAACGAGCAAAAGCAATCAACCCGCAAAAGCAAACGACCCGCAACAGGGAGTGGACCAGGCGCTCCGAAAGGAATTGGAAGGCAACATGATAGGACGATTCCTGCCCGAGTGGCTCGCGGCTTCTCTCAAAGAGTCGTGGAGTATAGAAGACAAATACAACAAAAGCGGAAGAGGAGCGCCCGTGTTGACGCAGAGGCAGGACGCCGTGGACATATGGGCCACATTGACTGAGGACAACACGGATGCGCTGTACACGTTCCTGTACGCACGGAGTTCATTCGCGAGTCTACAAACGCTCTCGTATGTTGATCGGTCCTCGCTCCTGCACGAGGCATGCAGGCTGGGAGCGTATCGATGCTGCGAGGTGCTCCTGAGCGAGGGTGCTCTGCCGAACCAGTGCAGTGTACCGGAATCGCAATTGGTGGTCTCCTCTCCGGCGTTACACACCGCTCTCCGGCATGCCAACCTGACCGGCGAAGGGGGACGCTCGTGCTGGAGGCTGTTGTTGCAGCATTTGATCAACATGGACGCAGACACATTGTGGAATCAGAGACCCCGAGAGAGTTCCGGGCTTGACGAGACAGGACACGAGTTCCTGGCCACGGATTCCAACAAGAACACCAATCTGCACGTGGCGATGGAGACGCAAAACCAAGAGTGCGTGGATCTGTTGCAGCGGCACATGACACCGAACGCATGGTGTGCAATGCTGTGTGCCGAGAACGCCCACGGCGACAACCCCAGTCAACACGCTGCGCGATTCCGTGTCGCAACGCCAACTGCTCTGGCCCGGGCAGTGCGCTCGCCGAGAGCGCAGCAGGCCGTACGCGGGGTGTCCGAAGAAATGCAAATGGAAGCTGCATACATTGAAAGACAGATGGACGAGCATATGCAAGAAGACATGCAAGCATACCTCCCGGACGTCCACGAGAGTGAGCCTGCGGCCAGTACGGACACAGAGGGGCTGAGCGCGCCAGAGGAGCTGAGCGCGCCAGCGACGATGTTCGCACTCGAGTGTGTGTGTGTCGCGCAAAAGAACGCCCAGAACAGCTACAAGGCCTCATGTATACCCTGTCTCAGAAAATGGGTAAGTGTGAACAACCTGGGTGCCATGTTTTTGATACTGGATGGGATCCAGCAAACACAAACACCCGTGGAAAATAGTATAATTGAGAGCATGGTTCGTGACTACATGTCCACTGTGTAATCGCATGTGTTGGTATATTTTGAAGTAGCGGAAACATTTGATTGGAATAAAGGGTGTATTTAAATAGCATGGGTGTGGGGGTGATGAAGCACGTGTTGATTTTCTTGATGCGAGTTCTTATTTTTCATGCGATTTTGTTTTGCAAGTTGTATGTGAGGAACTTGTACCATTTGGAATACACACTCGACACACAGCTATTGCTGTCTTCCTTGCAGATGTGTCTCGTCTGTAGCGGCATTGTTCTCTACAGAGTGTGTCTATTCATCGTGTATACCATAAACGACGGACGGTATTACAACACGGTTGACGACGGAGATAGAGAGATGGGAGAGAAAGATGAGGAAATAGACGATGCAATGTCCGTCGAGCAGAGTGTGCGTGTAGACACGGTCGTGTTTACAGATGCCAGTGCTCTCGGAACATACGTGTGGAGAATCCATGCTACTGGACTTTTGCTGTGGGGGACGTTTTACAGTTTCGACCTGAGTACTGTGTTGACATACTACAGCTTTGTGGTGGGGTTGTTGATCGGATGGCTGGGACGCCTGTGGCAAACAGGCCGGGGTGCGCAGGCTGGAATGCTCAACGTGACTCTATGTTTTGCTTACACTGCTCTCTTCAGCACAATTCTCGCAATCAACCGACCCGTGGTGGACGAGTTGAACATGCAGGTTGCGATACTTGGGACAGTGTTCCCTGTGTTGTTTGGTGTCGCATGGATGACCTTTGCCGAGCATCCAGATATCATACAGAACTCGGAAAGCGCGGCCGTGACATGTCTCTTGATGTGTGTGTTAATTCTGAGCACAAGTGACTGGTCGGTGCTTCGGTCCATGCTTGCACGCGAGCGCATGCTCTTCGTGTACTTGCTGGTTTTCGAGCCGTTCGTCAAGTTCTTGGCATTGTATGTCGTCGTGTTGTCCATATACACGCGCCACAAACAGCAGATCCTGTTTGTGTTTATCAGTGTCTATGCCCTGGCGTGTATATTGTTCTGCACCCGCATGCAAATATTCTGCAAGGAAATCGACGCGGCGCAAGTGTATACGACTGCCTTTGCTGTTTGTATGCTGTTTGTGATACAGCTGATGCGTATCTGCCGGCAGGAGCCAGTGAGTCCAAAGTAACATGAAGTACGATGAGATGTAGTGACACATATAAGAATCTCTGTCAGCTGCTCGATGAGTCGTGAGGTGGTGATATGTTGCCCAGAGAGATATTTCTCTGAATCGTTTCAGTCGTATATCAGGAACAACTGTCTCAAGGAGGATCGCCAGTGGATTTACAATCTTATCTCGGACGAGTCACAGCCATCGTCGGAATGTGTGTACGAAGAAAACAGCGACTGGCTACTGTGTCTGGACAAGCACCCCGGGAGCGACACTCGCTTTCTGGTGGTGTTCAGGGACCTGTCGCTGAAGACAATTCGGGACCTGCGACAGATCCACGCAGCCATGCTTGTGGATATGACGCACAAAGTGCGCAGGTCGGTGCGCAGGATCATGCCCGAGTGGGAAGATGTGTGTATCTACTTCCACTACCACCCGAGTGTCTACCAACTTCACGCACATGTGTGTCAAGTGGAGCAGATGTGTCGCTCGTCATACTACTCCCGTCGACACGACGTGCGGCACGTTGTCCGGAACCTGCGCACTGATTCGCTGTGGTACCACAATGCCTTGATCTTGACAAGCAAAAACAAGGGAATGCGACACGTGGTGTCATTCGACGAAGGCAGGGCTCTTTCTTCTGCAGATTTAAGTGTAAACTGGAAAGCAAGACCAATACATACTATATAAGAATATTGATTCGGCGTCCAATGTCGCAGATGTCCTTTCCCGGAATAGCGGCCGCGACCGGCACGCGCGTGGACTCAAGTGCGAAGCATACCATGGCGTGCCGTGTGAGCGAGGCTCTCATGATCACGTGGTGTGCTGACCAGCAGGATGGACGCAACTACCTCCATAACCACAAAATGAAGTACTGTGTTCACAAAAACGACCTGGTCTTGAACTGTGGACAGCCCTTGAATGACTCCAACACCATCATGCTCAAAATCAACGCCTACCCGGCTGTGGTGAGTAACCTCGGGGACATGTCACGGCCATGCAAATCTGTGCTGAAGTGGCTGTACCACGAGTCGCACAACGGCCACACTTTCCTGCAAAACAAACAATTAATTCGGACAAAAATAGTTGAGAGCGTCTCCAGCAAGAATGGCTTTTTGCTTGGACCGACGAGTGAAACCCCGCCGAACAAGCTCATCGACGAGCTCAAAAACCTGCCCTACTTCACGGCGCAGGGGTTTGCGCTGGGCCTGGCCTACGCCAGCCAGTTGTCAGGGGACACGGTCTCGTCAGTCTTGATTGGGGGTATGCAGACCGTGATGAATGGCCATTTCGAATGCCGGGCTGGGCAGATGATACAATGGTACTTTGACTTCGAGGACGAGCATTTCCACAAAATGACTGTGGGGGACCGGAACGGACAGGTAATATTGGGGGGGATGCGGAAGCTGACCGACGGCGACGAAAAAAATCTCGTGAGGCGTATGGAGGCTGTCGAGAAGAAAGATCCCCACACGCCATTCATCACTGAAAACGAGCGCAAACGCAAGGACTACAACGACAGGGAGCTGGGAGCGTTGGACGGCAAGCCAGTGGGCGGGATGAGTGAACGGAAGGGGAATATCGCGCTGCCCAAGCCCTACATGCTGCGTCCCGACGGGGGCGAGCATTACGGAGACAAGATCAGGATTTTTGCAAAGTGCATTTCCGGGGCTCGTCCCCATGAAATGATGGACGTCATGCTCATGACGCAGAGTTTATAAAAAAATAAAAGATACTGAAGCGTGCGACAAGCCACGACGAAAGCGATCAACATGATTAGCAGCATCCCAGCGGCATGGGGTCACCAGAAACGAAAGGCGGGGTCCTCGACGCAGGGCAGTGACAGCAAGAGAGCGCGCATCGACAAAGATGACAATCTCGGCCTAATCGAGGCTCAGATCCAGGAGCACTTGCAATTCAACTGTCTGGAGACCGTGCCAGAGCAGACAGAGTTTGACAGTAAAACCCTGTTGGAGTCTATTCCGTTTTGTAGACTGCTGTCCAGTATTAACTCGAATACTCCCGCCTGTGCCATTCCAGTGGTTTCACGGGTGTACGAGGAAAGATACATGCGCGAGTGTGTCAACAAGACCGAGCGCAAGTGTGTGATGGATACACAATGTGAGTGCATGATGATAGACATGAAGAATCAGTTTGTGGGTGTGGAGTTTTCCATTCCCAATGTAGAGAAGAGCTCCGGCGGCATGTGCGTATTGTGTCTTCGAAAAATATCGACCCTGCTGTTCTTCCAGACCATACACAAAGGCATTCCCATCAACACGCAGATACAACGGTACGGCAACATCTGCAACGAGGAAAACGAGTACCATCCGAGTGCGATGCTGGTGTGCCCCCCCAACGGGCCTGTCGAGGCCATGCCCCTCCCGATCGTTGCACATCAGCGCAATCGGTACGAGGTGGTTGTGACACACGGAGTGCGATACCTCAAACAGAAAAACGTCGGAATGTCGGATTTTCGCTGAGCCCTGTCACACGTTCGCACAAATCCAAGAAGCCTGTCTTGTTCCGGGAGGGCGTATTTGATTTATGTAGTGTGATGGGGCGTAATGTCAATAACAGCAACCGCGACAGTAATATAGCGAACACAACGGTGCGAGCACTTATCTCGGAGCTTCATGCCAAGATGAAGGCAGGGCACGAGACACAGCCAGAGATCGACAGGTATCTCTTGTTGGTCTACTTGGAGTGGACCGAGTCGCCCATGCTCGAGCTCTTGCCATGGCAGAGTTTCGTGCTGGAGGCATCGCACGTGCCACACTTCCACGATTTCGTGGATATCGGGGCTGAGGTGCGGGCAATGCTCATGAACAGCGAGCACAGAAATACAATGCATAAGCTGATACAGTACAGCATGCCATATATCAAACACAATCGACTCAATTTCCCGAGCTTCGACGACGTGCAGGCGCTGGAGTTGGTGCACATGGTCCGGATCATGATGGCGTGTTGTCTTGGCGTCTTGCGGGTCAACACCAAGCGACCCATCTTCACGCTGCGGGTCAAGCTGTTTGCGTTCTTCCACGCCCTGCTGTCCACCGGAGACAGCATCGACTTCTATATTTTCTGCTCGACGCACCTTAGTCTGTTGCGCATCGCCATCATCGAATATTTCATGGTTTTTGTGGACAACTTTCTGCCGGCGGAAAAGAATATTCTATGCGTGCGCTTCCATCTCGAGAACGACGTTGATGAAATGTTCCGGAGCTTCTTTGCGATCATAGACAGTTTCAGACAGAGCACACTGCAGACCTCGCTCTTGGCCTTTGATGTCATCAACTTGCGAGCACACACGGCGATTGAAAAGTGCAACCGCATCACAAAGGGCAAGACCAGACACAACAAGACCATGCCCACCGCTTCGACCCGGCCAATTGCAGACACTCTTGTGTACACAGCCATGCACACTCCCCGGTTTGTACACATGGTCTACGCCTCGCTTGTGCCGCAGTGCGTAGGCATGCACTTCCAGTCCTTGCACGACATACAGCAAGTCCACAGCATGATTTCGGTGGCCGCGCTGCCTGTCAACCTGGTGCAACACCAGGCCCGCCTCATTTTGCACAAATTCCACCAGAACAGCACATCGTTGTATGCCTCCACCTGGCTGAACGTGTGCATGCGCTGTTTGGTCAACAACACCAAGTTCTCCCTCACCAACAAAATGCGCGTGATGTCGGACGGCGCCAGTTACTGCTCCAAGTGTACGAGCAACGTGTATGTCGTCCCGATCTCGACGATGGGCCGGCTTGTCAAAGTGCACGGGACAAGTTTCTACTTCTGTGTCTTGTGCACATGTGTCCACGAGTGGAAGTCGACAGGGCACGAGTTCTTCGTGTGTCATAGACGACAACGGCTTCAGGCCCTGACCGACGGGGGTAGGCTGTGCCACGTCTGCAAACGCTCGACCTCCGTCACCAACTGGCCCGTGCTCGACGACAGGCTCGGCTGTATGCACAATGTGACTCTCTGCGCCAAGCACAGACCGCTGCCGCACCAGGAGGCGGGAGTGTACAACCTCCAGACGCTCAGGCTCGCGATCCTGCACAAGCTCAATCGCTACCGAGTTTCCACTGTTGAAATAAAAACACTCTGAGATCATGTCCTAGGCTGTGAGATCCAGCGGCACATGGTATGGGGTTGTCCAAACTGATGAAAACCAATGTCCATGGGCATTCCTCTGATGTCTTACGCCATTCGCCTCCTCTATTCTTTCCAGCTTTTGCACTTCGCTCTTATTATACTTTTCCCAAAATTGACCTCCTTTAACTTTGTACGACCAATATGGATGACGGTGGTCTCCTCCCCAAGCATACTCAATATTATTGATGGTATATATACGCGATGGTTTAATGGTATATCCATTATTCTCTGGTATATATGTCGCCGGATCACCGGGGACAGGTTGTCCTTGATATATCAAATTTTGTATATATGTTTCGTATTCGGTTGGTGTATGATTAGACTGATTCGAGTGGTAGTCAGACTGATTTGAGTGGTTGTGAGACACTGGCTTGCGTTGCAGCTGTCCAGAATGTGATTCACGGCGAAATGCATTTATTGTGTGCTGCAACGCTTTTTTCATTGCTTGGTTCTGCGCCAGATTTAAATTGTGTTCCCGCTTGCTGACTTCGTGCTGTTGCTGCATATTCTTTAAGTGATCATGCGTGTTTTTCATCTCTATTTGAATCTTTTTTAAATGTTCTATCTCAGCTAAAATTAATTTGTTTTGCTCCAAATGTACTGCCCATGTTTGTACATAGTTGTTCAAATGGCGATCAATGAATTGTTTGGTATTTGACGCTTGTCGAGACAGCCAAATTTTGAAATCTTTGTGGTGATTTTTATCAATATAAAATTGCATGATTTCGTCATGTGTCATTGGTTTTTCTTCTTCCATATTGCAAGGAAACAACATACTCTTTAATAATACAACACACATAACATCAGTCCAATTCAACATGATACGGGTTTCCCGTGCAGGCTTCCGGAGCCCCGCCGCTCTCTCCGAATGTTGACTGAAACCAGCTCGGCTTCCGTTGTCGTCTATCGCTCTCTCTAGGCGTTGGGGCTGCCCAATGCGTTTCTTCGGTCATACGATTTTGGTAGTATTTACGACCCATGGAGTCCTCTCTGTACTGCCACCAAGCTGACTTTGGCCTGTGATGGGCTGCCCAATCATGCGCCAGATGTTTAATTGTACGTCGATTCTCTTGTGGGAGTGTATTGACAAAATTCACAATTTCGTCCGGTGGGAGTGCTCTGAACCATTCTCTTAATTCTTTTAAGTCTTCTAAGTCTCTCTCTGGACTCATACTGTCACAAATATATATACTCTTTAATAAGATCAGTCCAGTGGGACATGATACGGATTTCCCGTGCAGGCGTCCGGGGCCCCGCCGCTCTCTCCGAATGTTGCCTTCCACCAGCTCTCCTTCTGTGGCTCCTGCTCTACTATTGGCACTCCATCATCTCCCCACTTTTGATCTGTCCTGTTGCCTTTCGGCGGGTTCCATCTTTTTCTACCCGATATCCATAATCCCTCCGGTCTGTGTGTTTGAGATGCCAGTACTCTCGGATTATATGTGTGCACGTCCAATGTGTTTTTCCAGTCTGGGTGCAGACGTTTGTACGTTTCCGTTAAATCATATGACTTCTGCAATCTCCATTGACCCCTATAAAGAACATCCACTGGCATCCATGTTTCCTTTCCTTCGCGTCTCGCTGCAAGGGACGATGAGTCACCTACTTCCTCCCAAGTGGGCTGTGTGGGGTCGAGGGTACCGGAATAATAATCTTGCATCAACTGGTCTAAATAATAGTATGTTTGCAGTAAATCGGCTTCTGTGCCTGGTTTCATCCACCTTTGAGAATCATAAAACGTGCCAGACGAACTGAAAAATGATTTCAAACCGTTCATTCCAATCTTGTCTTCAAGCTGATTCTTATTCATCCAATCTTTGAATTCAGAAGTTTGTCCTTCCGCATAAATCCAGCTGAAAATTGTGGGTACATCATGATATGAAAGTCTCCATTTGGTTACATATGATGGATATGGCTTTCTATTTTGCGTCTGAAAATATTGCCTGAAAAGATTTACATACCATGCGCTCGTTTGCAGAAACCAGGTTGCTTTTGTGTGGACATAATCCGGAGCGGTGCGATCATGCTGGCTAGGTCCCCCCGGTTGTACTAACCAGTGCTTAAAGCTTGTAGTGGTTGCTGTTCCTGTGTAAAACTCACGCAACCTTTGCAGAGAACGTGCCTCCCGTATTTGTCGGTTCAAATCAGTCTTCTGCGCGGGCGTGTGACGTTTCGGGTCGTAATCTTCAACCTCATACCCGTCCAGATAACGCATACAATGAAACGCGAAATAGCGTGTTAAATATCCTTATGTCTCTATTTAAATGAGATTTCTGGCAATATAGTCCAATTCAATATGATATGGATTTCCCGTGCAGAAGTCCGGAGTCCCACCGCTCTCTCCCCAAAACCACCCCTGCTTCTTGGGTGGCTCCGGCTCTTCCTTTGGAGTTCCATCGTCTTTATACCCAATTAACTGTTGACTTTCTCTACTGACTTTCGGCGGGTTCCATCGTTTTCTACCGATTATCCATGCTCCCAGCGGTCTATGTGTTTGAGATGCCAGTGCTCTCGGATTATATATGTGCACGTCCAATGTGTTTTCCCAGTCTGGGTGCAGACGTTTGTACGTTTCGGTTAAATCATATGACTTCCGCAATTCCCATCTGCGCGACCCGCGAGACTCAAAATGATCCACTGCCATCCATCTTGTTAGTCCTTCTTCTTTATTTTTCTCAGAAAATGTGTCACCTTCTTCCTGCCAAGTGTCCTGTGTGGGGTCGAGGGTACCCGAATTATAATCTAACATCAACTGGTCTAAAAAATAGTACGTTTGTTGGAAATCAGCTTCTGTATATGGTTTCATCCACTTTTGAATCCACGCAGAGTTGGAAGGCGCATACAAATGGCTCGGACTGCCGTCTTCTGTACAGAAGCTTTCCATTTTATAGTTGGCAAGTAGCCATTGTTTGAATTTAGGATTTTGTCCGTATATATGCATCCACGAAAATAATGTGGGTATATTATTATGTGAGAGTCTCCATGTTTTCATATATGCTAAATAAGTACTTATCTGGTGAACAGCCTTGGAGCTTGTCGGTTTGTTCCCGGGTTGTTTAAAATACTCCCTGAAAATATCTTCACGACGTTTGCTTTCTTTGAGAAACCAATTTACTTTGTCCAAGATAATATTTGGATTGTTGCGATCATGTTCGCTAGGTCCCCCGACTTTAGCGAACCAATCGCTAAACTTTTTTGTGAGTGTTCTTTGTCCAGTTTCCAAAACTGTTTTTGTGTAAAAAATACGCATTTTTTGCAGAACTCCTGCTGCGTTTTTTTCGGTTCGAAATCGTGTGTTTTCCTTCGCTTGCAGTGAATCATCATATATATAGTCCTTCTTACCATCAATCTCATATCCTTGAATAATCTCGTTCCTTCCATCTCTAATACTAAATAAATCACGCCATGACTGTTTTGGGTATTGCGTCTCTCCAACTAATGACTTCCACACGCTTTTCGTTTCGGGTGTTGGCGGTTTCCAAGTTCTGTGATTTACCACACCGTGAGCACCCGTGAGACCAAACCCCGGGGTACTATCTTCATAATACCTCAGCAATATATATTTTTTATGGTACTCATCATGATATCTTTTCACCACAAAACGCTTTTTTTCGTGCCATAACATTCGATCTTCGCTCCATTCCTCACGCTTCTTCCATGCTGTAAAGGCGGCTTCCGGATGGTCAGCCCAATAATCATTCATCGTTTGGTCCAAATAATAGTACATTTGCATGAATGCATTCCATTCGTCACGAGGATTCCAGTCGGGAACTTTATACCACTTTTTGAAGTCTGGGCTCTGTCCTGTTCCGTACATCCAGCCTGACAAAGTGGGTGCAGCATGGTAGGACTCTCTCAACAAGTCCATCATCAGTTTTGGCATCAGAACTGGTTCTTTCTTGAACTCATTGAAATAAGTTCGAAATATTTTTGTATATTTTTCACTTTTTTCAAAGAACACATCAGCAACGCTCATAGTATCTTTGGAATCATATGCATATGATTTATAATGCTCTTCGTGAGTTTCTGCAAGCCAGTTAACCAAATCTTTGTTGGTTCTCTTGTAAAAATATTTCAACCGGGGTATCGCCTTCATCTCGTTTGCAAGTCTGCTCTGACGTTTCTCAGGGGTCTCGTTGTCTTCAATAATATTAGCCATGTCATGATACGCGAAACAGCGTGTTAAATATTCCTATGTCTCTATTTAAATGAGGTTCTGGCGGCGCAAATGCCTGCGGTGTTGTATGCGTACATCATTCTGGTGAGCAGTGCGCTGGTGGTGGTCCGTAACGTGTTTGTGGTCGTGCAGCCTGCGTTTATGACACTCTATTTTGTGGCTGTGGAGCTTCTGTTGTAATTTTTTTCGTAATCGCGACTGGTGCATGGGCGGGCGCGCTGTGTGCGCGCTGGATGAGTCCGTGCCG
>ENA-ORXF01000306-ORXF01000306.1-marine-metagenome-genome-assembly--contig:-NODE-306-length-37121-cov-9.240066_pt1 | contig 37121 bp, 64 predicted proteins | sample MGYA00237864_ERZ511476 | MGnify/ENA primary metagenome ERZ511476 (study PRJEB26306, sample SAMN06343908) | marine metagenome | isolation source: coastal waters | place: Atlantic Ocean: West Antarctic...
AAGCTACCTGTTGCTGGTAGTGTTGTTGTACTAGTAGTTGTAGTCGTTGTAGTCGTTGTAGTAATACTAGCTGGGCACTCGTTTCTTTCTATAACTCTACCTGTAGAATCTATATTTAAAGAGTATGTGGATTTATTTAAGTAGTACCACTGACTATTACCTATAAATGATATAGATCCAAGGGCATCTGTATAAATTCTATCATTCAACCTTGGAAGCCTCTCAGATCCATTATGATACATAATAGTAAGTGCTGGAGCCATAGCGCAAGCCGCATCTCCAGTATCCATTGGGTTGTCTGAACCTATAGCAAATGCTGTTACATTATATCTTTCTTTTACATTTATGTTTATTGTCTTAGCCGCGCTGGTTCCAAAGCAATTTGTAGCCTTTAAAGTTATAGGGTATGACCCTGTTCCATACACACGACCAGACAAAATACCTGAATTAGAATTAAAATTTAATCCCTCTGGTAGTTCTGCAAATGGTTCTGTTAAAGTGACAGTCCCTGTACCTGATGTTATTGTCGGAGTTGAAGAAGCAATTACTGATTTAGTTTGATCAATTCCAGAAATATCTTTTACTACTTGACCTTTACAGTTTGTATATGTAAACATTACACCTTCAGTAGAGCCAAAAATTTCATAAAAATTACATGTAGACACAAACTCCCATGATGTTGGATTTCCAGATGACTGTATATATATCCTATCAATATTATTAGGGTTAACATCACTATTAATTATACCTGTAGAGCTAGGACTTGCTAAAATTTCTACATCTCCTTGACTTATAAATGGAGCAGCAAACTCAGTGCAATTACATGACCCCTTGCTTACAACCAATCCATTAGAATTAATCAACAACCATTTAGCAAACACAACTGGGGCACCCGCACACGTTGTCGAATCTGATAAGTAATATTTATCATCGCCATTTAATATAGCAGAAGCGCCACCACCAGTAAAGGCTGTTTGACCGTTAGCTGTAGCGCCTGTTATTAAAGTAATAGCTGTATTACCAGCAGTACCATGAGTAGTTTGAGTTAGAGTAAATGATGTCTGTGTACCTGTGTTAGTGGTAGGTATAGCCGTCATATCCAGCTCTCCTGCTGCAATTGCAGCCAGCGCAGCAATGTGTAAAGCCTGTGTAGCCTTTCGAACCTCTGATCCTCCACTAATATCTTTAGTATTAACCCTCCATGCATGATCACCAACACTAGCTGACACATCCCCAAAATTAAGAGTTGGGTTTGTGGTGAATGTTACTGTAGACCCATCAGCGTTCCTTAATATCATAGATGTACCACTCGCACCGTTTAATGATGCGTTACCTATAATTGTGGCTGTGGCAGATGTTGATACACCGCTAGAGTCATTGTATATTGTATCTCCAGGCTCTGGTAAAGTGTTTACTCCGTTATGATAGTAAGTCGTTGTTGGACACTCACCACAAGCCAAAGCCGATGTACCCTTTCCATCAGTATCTATAAAAAAACTTTTTAATGACGGTGTTATAGTATTTAATGCCCAACTTGTACTTGCTAATGGAGAGTGCATAGTTATCTTACCCTCTAAACTAGTAGTTGTTTTTTTAATAAATGCATTTCCTATTCCATTGTTTACAGACCCATTATATGGAGTAGATAATTTTATGTCATCTGCTAATACACCTGCCGCTATAAGAGCATTGTAATTTGCGGTTGAATTTAACCCAACATACCCTGTGTCTGCTAATGTTCTTGTTCCTTGTTTTAAAACTAATCTTGCTGGTACATCAGTAATGTCATAATTTATTCCTGTAAGACCAATCCCAGCACCAAAGTCAACGTCTATGTTTTTTGTGACTAAACCACCTGAGTAAGAGGCAGCACCACTACCCATGTTGTCTGTATAATCCCATATTAGATATAGGTTTAAATAATTGTTTGGGTTACTAAACACAAACTCTCCCTGGTACTTTCCAGATACAACGGCCACTGAAACCTCAGTAGCCAATGATACAACCGTATCTCTTTCTGATCTGTCATACACTTTGTCTGTAATAAGATAGTACAGCTTATTATTCATTGATGGCTGTAAATCCTTTACAGTAGAGTCAGCACCTATGACACCTGTTTTCATTGTAACAGTTGCACCATCGTATGGTATTTCATTGATACCTCCATTACCACTTCTTGTAGCGTTCAGTGATAATCCACTTACATTATCAAGAATAATATTATCAAATGAATATTCAGAACTACCTGTATATACATATGTTTGATTTGTTTTAATTTCTGACATTAATCTTTTATATTTATTACCCAAGGGTGAACAACAACTGGTTTACCACGAGCTTGTTTTATTGTAAAAGTCACTGTTAAATTAGTACAGTACGTAATTGTTATTACAGCTGTTCTGTTTGCGTTTGTCGTGTTGTTTGCTATGTCTAAGTAAACAGATTCACTACCAAATCCGATAGCTGACCATCCATTAACCCAGTTTGATCCTGCGCTGTATGATATTGCAGCGGTCCATGAGGCACTACTAGTAATTGTAAAGTCTGGTCCAAAAGCTGGTTGAAGCTGATTAAAAGTTGGTTTAGTAGCTGGGTACTCTTTTTCATTTCTATTGATTGTAAGATTACAAGCTCTAGAAGGATTTTCATTAGAGGCTATGATGTAGTTCTCTGTGTGGGGGTTAAATACACCTAATTTTTGAGTGTTAGGATTAGCCTGCATAAGATTCCTAAAGTAGCTTTTCATACCTAAACTAGATATAGTTGCAATGCCACCTTGACCCATGGTTAAAATACTACCTCTTCTAGAATCTGCCCAATATATAGAGCCTCCCCACTCTGCAAAACTTTCAGGATTAAAACTTATTCCCCACTCACCTTTATCAGATATTTGATTACCTAATACTTGCGGGCTTGAAGTAACAGCTCCCCCACCTACAGCGTCACTTAAAAGATTTTTTCCATATAAAACTCTACTAACTTTATCCTCTTGAAGAACTAATAAATCTGTATCTCTAGCATGTAGTTTTTGTATACTACCAAACTCCATGTCTAAATTCTTAAAGTTAACCAGTGAAAGGTTGAACTCATTTAATCCATTCGTTGATGTTTTATCTCTGTATGTACTGCTATATGTCAGTGATGATTCTTTTCTAGTTTTTTCATATCCCTCTATAGTTGTTGACGCTCTAGGGCTATACTCAAGAGTACTAGAATTAAAGTTGTCACGTATTCTATCAGACTCTAAACCGTTACCAAATGAATAAGCATTATAAGTACTATTTGTGTTTGAAGGGGCATTGAGTAAAATTCTAGCTGGCTGTATACCTATCTGATCTGTTTCAAACCATTGATCATGATAAAAACCTACAAATCCATTTACAGCTCCAGATCCAGAAGAAAAATCAAGATCAATAACTATGTTATATTTATCTGGCACCTCTAGTATTGTATGACTACCATTTAATGTCGCAGGTGAAGAATAAGGAGTCTGTACTCTAACTTTATCTCCAACCTGAAAAACGTGAGAGTCCTGAGTTCCAGGAACACCGCCAGGTACTATTTGCCCAAGGTTTATTTTACCATTGTGTGTTCCAGATGAAACCTCTGTTAAAGACTCATAGGCCCATCTTGATGTATGAAGCCCACCTACAATCGGATAGGTTCTAGATGTTTCGTGATATATGTCTGCATCATTATCTATAGCAACCGTCTCGCACTGAGAAAGGTTTTGAGATTGATTTATGCTAAGTCTTGTCTCTATAACATTGTGTCTATTTTGAAGTTGAAAGTTGCTATTCTGATCTATATAACCTTGACCATTAAAAATCATAAATACTGGAGCATAGGTCTGTGGGTTAAGTAATGTACCTCCCCCATATATTGGTGGGGTTAAATAAAAATGATCCGAATAATTTGTTAGTGTTTGCCTTCCTCTTCTAAAACCAACAACCTTACCGTCAAGTGGTGTTGTACCTTGTGAAAAAGGGTATACAAAGTCATCATATGCCTGAGTCTCATACCACCACTCTTCAATATTTGCATAAGTATTGGGTGACGGTGGCCAATAAAACATGGGAGGTTGGCTGGCTGTGTTTGTTGACTCACCAGAAGTTCCTTCTTCTTTTATGACTTCAAGACCTATTATTGCACCTTGAAATATTTTCTCAGACTCAGGAGTTGCACTAGTACCACCATAAAAATCATCACTAGGCATTATGCAAGAACCACCCCATTTACCGTTAGCTCCTTGACCTCCAGAATTCTGAAACATACTATACCAAGACGCTATAGCATTTAATTGCCCGAATGTTCCATCAGGGTATGAATTGGTGGTATGTGCGTTCGCTCTACAGTTTATTTTCCAATAATCTCCTACCTCATAATAGGCTTGCTTGGTCCATAAAATATTTATGTTCATTCCGTTATGAAACAATGTAATTTCTTGAGTTAAAGTTGATCCTGAAGGAATACCCTGTGTAGACCAACCACCGTTAGCTGTTGGATCAGCAGTTAATTCGAATTGAGTTTGGCTTATTATTTTTACTGTAAATCTAATATCCGCCCAAATATAAGGTGCGAATTGACTTAATTGGTGAACGGTTACTATGCTTGGGTCACCTGTTCCATAGTGAATAGCTGGCTCTGCTACGTTTATGGCTCCGAATTCATTAGGTGCGTTTGTAGATTCTAAAAAATCTGAATAAACAGGGTGTTTTAATATAAATTGGTCTAAATTATCTGTTTGAGCTGCGCTACCGTGAGAGTGTGTGATATGATTCACCTGTGCCGTTGAAGAAAATTCAGTTATATTATCTACTTTTATTTTAAAATATAAACCTGGAACTTGAGATCCACCTAAGAAGTTAGCTGGTTTAGAATCAAGTTCAATTACCTTGTATCTTGTGTTTTTAAATGTAGGACCACCTAAGTCTGACTTAAATATAACATACTCACCCACTGGTATCTTATCTCTATCAAAGTCATTAATAAGAAAGTATCTAAACAAGCCTTCACTATAAAATAATGTTGGAAATATATTGTAATATTTTCCTTTAGATTGTTTTATAACAAGTCTATAGTTACTTGCAAAATCTGGTGGTTTATTATCAATGGCTACTGTGATACTGTTTCCTGTATTAGAGTTTAATGGTGGCACATATATCGTAGAGTCAATTACTGGAGCCGTTAATACCGTGGTAAACCTTCCGTAAGCATCACCGTATTGAATACCTATCTCGTAATCTCTATCGCTCCTAAATGTTTGAGACGGAACCGAAGCGGATGCAGTTTGAGAAACATATCCTACCTTGTAGTCTATTAATATAGGCTGTCCAATAGAGTCTGATATATCGTAAGATGTTTCATAGTTACCGTATACTATACGTCTATCAATTATAGCCTGCGCCTTTGCTTTTAATGGAACATTGTCAAATAACCTAGCTAACTGGTTACTAGGTAATGCTGAATACACCTTGCTATTTGAAAATGGATATGTATGTATGTTATTATCTGAAAGACCTGGAGTGCCACCAGTACCAGAAATTACTGTGCTTTTATTGAAGCTTTCAACCACAGATATGTTCATGCTTTTAGTGTCCCTCATTAGGAGTTCAATCTCTTCGACAAACTGATTACCAGTTTCAAATGATATCTCTACCTTGTTCATAGAGTTCATCATTCCCTTGTTTTCTCCAACACCGTAGTCAACTTCATATGGAGACGGTATGAAAGACATCCCTGAGAATGGTGACATAGCGCTATATTGATTATCTACATATTTAAATCTGTATGAGAATTGAACAAATTTTTCTTCTAGGTTATTATCTTTAATTGTATTATCATTAACCATGTCAATAGTGGGAGCGTTAAGAGGCGCTGCCAGTATCACTGATATGTCGTCATCTATTCTAGAGTCGTCAATATCGTAAGATCTCGCTCTAGATACATTGATTCTTCTTGGGGGATTTAAGTCATCTGTCCAGTATAGAAATCCATCTATATAGTCCATACCTGTAACGTAGTAGTCCTTGTTAAAGTTAAACTGACTTACCGCTGATGCAGATGCTTTATTTGATTGAAGGATCCTATTTACAGTGTTCATGGACTCATTATACTCAAACACACCGTCAAATGTATCTGCCGTAACTAGGTAGTATATTAGGTTGTCAGCCTCAGATGTTGTTGCCCCTATAGTTCTAGCTGTTGTTGTAACTCTACCAGTTACGTTTCCTAAAGTATTTAAAGCAACACCTACCCTAGTGTTACCTTTTTTATTCCTTACATTTCCAGCGTCATCCCCTTCAGAGTGAGTTATCTCTATATTTAAAGCGTCACGATAAGAACCATTAGGCAATAGATTTTCATCTATATCCTTATTCATTACACCCTTCAGAAAATTATTAGTTATATCTGCCATTATCCTTTATTCCATTTATTCTTCCCTCTAAACGTCATTAACAAGTCTATTTGACTCATACCATTCATTCTTATCCTAGCGTTCCTGTAAAGAGCTCTCTGCTTCTGTCTGGCTCTTGTTTTAATACCGTCAGCTATACCAAACTTAGAGTCTAACAACTCATACGTTATGTATGCGTATATATATCTCTCAAAGAATTTATTAATAACCACTAGACTATCGTTTCCACCCTCCATTCCGTCAGATATGTATTCCAGTATAATTGTTGCGCCAGACATAGTTGAATCAAAATCTATAACACCAGCCGCCTTGTTAACTTTAAATGTAGGATTACCGTTGGCTAACGCTGTATCCATACTATATCTACCACCTATAGAGTATCTTGAACACTCTTCGGTTGGACTTGTCGCTGACGATGTACTATTAACTCTAGATTGCTCTAGATCTGAAGAGTTAGCTAACAATACCTCCCCTGCGTTATCAAACAATATCTCATTACTATTATCCCTCAGATAGACATCTGCCGCCATAGCGTTTCTGTTTTCTGTCATTGGGTACATCACACCATTTACTAACTTTGATACCCTTATAAAATCAACATAGTCCGATGGCATTATATATTTCAAGCTAGGCTCAATAACATCCTCTACAATCTTTGTAGATTTAAATGCGTCATAATTTAGTTCCTTTACCGCTTGTTTAGCTGTGAACCTAACCTTGTAAGCTGGAACATTATCAACCTGTGAATCTTCCCCTACATGTATTAGCATATAGTTTTTTACAATATCCCTTAAAGATATATACTGGTAAGATCCGTGATTCTCTGATGCCGCGCCGCCACTACCTAGGTAGTATTGATAGTCTGTTAAATATGCCATGTCTTATTTCTGTTCTTGTTTTTCTTGTACTTCGTCTGCCTTTGCGGCTTGAACTACATTAGGGTCACTTATCTGAATACCAGAATATTGTAATATTTTAAGTGTAAGGTTCGTTTCTTCATCTTGTTGAAGCTCAAAATCTTGATGGTCTGAGGCCTGAGAGTTAAATATTGGAGAGCCATCTGTAACTGATAAATAGGTCCATTTTGGTGCTTTTGGGTATCTAATATAATCTATAAGTACGTTGTTAATAATTGTTGTAGGGTACACCTTAATTTGACTGTAAAAAGGAGATGTCCAACTAAGATTATTATGTATTGTATATACTGGGTAGTCCGTAGTAGGCGCTGTATCCAGTGATGCGTTCAACTTTAAAATTTTGTTCTGCGCTACTGGCTCTATAACCTCTCCTTCAACTGTAGATATAACACTTAATGAATAAGCATCAATAGGGAGTCTAAAGTTTGCAGTAGTACCATCATAAGCTAATACTGCGCTTGTATTAAATCTATTTATAACCTCAGCTAGTCTAGTAGGAATGTCTCCTAACCCACTTCCGTATAGGTGTTTATTACGCTTATTAACAGCCAAGCTGTAGTCATGTGCGTATTGCTCAAATATTTCCATCTGAGCGTTCTTAGCATATAAATTAAACTGCTCTGGTGTTATGTATCCGTTATTGTCTTTGCTTAGTATCGCTAGTACAGTATTTCTTACGTCATTAATCATACTGGTGAGTTTTATACAAAGATAAACAAAAAAAGGGCAATATCTAGAAACAAAAAAAAGCCCTACAATATGTAGAGCTCTTAATTTAATACATTAACAGGTTATTATGCCCAATCTAATACTACTCTAGTAACATTAGTAGGTGTATGAGGCAATCTAGCTGTAATATCCATAAAAGGATTTGTCCATGAAGTCGTTAAAGCTTCTTCAATTAAGTTAGCTAAAGCGGTTAATTGTGCTTTAGTACCAGCGTCATTAACACCTGAAGTAGTAATTTTAAACGCTAAAACATCAGGGTTAGCTTCTTGCTTTGAAACAGAATCCAAATAAACAGCTATATTGTTATCGGAAATTCTCTTAACACCTGCAATTTTTGAAACAGGGATTAATGTAGGCTCACCTGGAGAACCTATTGTAATTTTTAAAAATTTGTTCATAATAAAAAAATTTATGAGTTAGTAAAGTACAAAGATACAAAAAAAATTACAACTCTTCTAGTAATGAAACTAGCTCGTTATATTTCTCTACACCTTCCTTGTTGTTGTGGAAATATTCAGTAAGAGCATCCATGTGATCCTCACCGAAAGGAACTCTAAACAAAAGTTTTTTGTTGTCCTCAAGGTTATACCACACCTCTGTGTTTTTCTTTCTGAATGCTATAAGTTTTGCCTCTACAATATTAGCGATAATATTGTCCGTCTCAACCTCTGTATCCTCGAACATATCTAAAAAATGACTAGGGTATCTCTTCGCAAATATTCTTACGTCACGCTTCATCTCGTCCACGTACATGTCCTCTACCTTAGAAGGGCTTATAGATCTCATTACAGACTCCAATTGAGATGTGGTAAGCTGTCTTGATAACATTTGAGCCTCGAACTCTAGGTCCATGCTCTCTACATCTTTCTTTGCCTCTGCCTCATGATTCATCTCGTAAAAAGTAGAGCCACCATTCTTCTCATTGTCTGGGTGATACTCTAAGAACTTTTGAAGAGTCATCTGTCTATTAGGAACCAATAAGGATCCATCTAAGAATACAATATGACCAAGCCTTGCCTGTCCATCCTGTTCATCCTGAAAAATACTTGATTGATTTGTAGCGTATCTTAACGCTCTGTTTTCTTGCTTGTCTGTATCTAACCATGTCAACTCCTTACTTCTTGAGTGTTTAGTTGCGATCATACAAGTTAATGGTGTCTTATCACCTGAAAGGCGATATACCTTATTATCTGTTTTCATTTTATTTGAATTTAATTATAATTAAAATAAAGGGAGGAGACTTACTCCCCTCCCTATATACATATTTGCTATTAAGCGTTGAACATGAAGAAGTTGTTCGCTCCTAGAGTACAAAGTGCTCTTTCAGACAAGAAGTTAACCTCCATTGAATCTAAATCACTCGTTGCTGCTCCACCAGCTGAACCTGTCATCCAAGTTTTGTAACGACGAGACTCTGCTTGAGACTCTCTGTATCGTACATGTAAGAAAGGACGCTTAGCGTTCTTACCCATAACTTGATCATAAACAGTCATAGTTCCAGCAGGAACCATAATTCCGTTTACTGCTCCACCAACTAAACCTCCACGAAGCGTTGCATCGTTTAAGTATTTCCAGTCAGTCTTGTAGAACTCATAACCTCTTGTAAAGCCATCAAAACCTAAGTTCAATGCCATATTCTCATCGTTATCAAATAAACCATAAGAAGTACCACCTGGCTGAGAGTTTTGTGCTGCTAACATATCATCAATATCGAAACCGAACTGACGGTTTACAAATAATACGTTTTCAGCAATTGCTCCTTGCTTGTCAAGTCTTTCTACGATAGAATCAATATCACCTAATGTAGATGGATTACCTCCAGCCCATACATTACCTCTACTGTTTACCTCGTGGAATAAACCTTTTGTACCTTTCATACTAGCTACAGTGGCTCCACTTGCTGCTACTGCTGGTTCACCCTCAACCATTGCCATCTCTAAGTAATCTTCAAAACGAAGACGAGTTTCATGCTCTGATTTAATGTACCATAAGAATCCATCTGCTCCATTTTCTGTAGTTACTTCAACCCATCCAATTTGTGCCATGTCAGAACCAGTAACGATATACTTATCTTTAATGATGATTGGAGAATTATCGAAAAATTCAGACTCAGCCTCTAAAGCTCCTACCATTCCAGCAGTACCTTTTTGAAACTCAGAACCATATACAAATGATACAACATCTGTTGCCCCTTGGAAAGGAGACGCCCCTGCAACTTCATAATAAGCTACTCTGAAAGCATTTACTGCATTTACTCCAGTTGCACCATTAGCACCTACAGCTGTAATAATTGCCTTTTTAGTTATCCCTTTAACTGCTGATGAAAGCATAACAGTTTGACCTACTCTAAAAGTACAAGTACCTGCTGCTATGGTAAATTCATCTCTTATATTTGCTGCATAAGAAGCTCCTCCTCCTACATTAGTAACACCAGTGTATTTAGTATGTAAACGACCCTGCTCTGACCATTTGATCAAATCTGAGTTAGATGGAGACTCTGCTCCTACCATACGCAAGAAAGATGCGATTGATCTATTCCCGTAACGCTCGAATTCTTTTTCAAACGTGTCAGGAAGATATTGATTTAGAAAATCGAAATCCGTAGATCCCAAATAATTTCCAGGTATTGCTACCTTAGTTGGCGTCGGCGTTAATGAAAACGTCGGTGACGCGGCTACTTTTCCAGCCATAATTTTTAGTTTTTAATTGTTAGTTATTATTTTCTACTTTTAATAACCAAGCGACTTCCGCTGTCAGAGTTTACAACTCGAACTCTACTTTGTGACCCAACGCTTTGACCAGTTGTTTTAGCCTGCATATCTACATTTTTAGCCTCCTTCACATCTTTTGTTATTGCGTCGGCTGCTCCTTTTTCATATGCAAACTTAAATAAGGCGTCTGGATCCATTGCTGCATTCAGTGCCTTGTGGTAAGCGTTAGCGTCTTTAAGCATGCCATTCTCATCAAGATGTTTATTTACAAAATTTCCTGCGTTTGACTGCGCTTCTTTTGTTGCATTAATATCTGATACTTTAAAAGTAATGTTTTCATCTCCCACGTTGTATCCGAAACCTTCGAAATTGTTAGAGAAAAGTTCATTAGTTTTTGTTGAGAAGTGCTGTGATTTCTTATTGTTCACCTCTTGATCTTCGCTTTGTTGCTTGGTACTTTGCTTGTATTCGTTAAAACCATCTCTCTCCTCATTAGAAATAAAACCATCGCTTGACTCAAGAGGGGCCTTGTATTTTTCTTGTTGATCGGAAAAGAAATTTTTAGCTTGTGCAAGCATTTTCTTTTTTGCTAGTTTCTTACCTCGTATATCCATCTCGTCATCAAGGTCATCATCATAAGAAAATTCTCGTTCCATTTCAAACGCAACATCTTCCTCATCAAACTCTGGATTCTCAGATAGTATATACTCAGCAATCATAGCATCAGGAGATTCGTTGTCAAGATTTCGATTTAGTTTAACAAAATCTTCAATCCCTCTTCCAGTCTCCTGTTTATATTTACGTAGGGCCTCAATGTCTTCAGACAACTCTTTCTCTACAATTTCTTTTTGTAGCAAGTCATCATAGGACAATTCTTCCCTTCCGAATTTTTTTCTAATATGTGAAAGAACGCTTTCGTCATCTAATTCTACAGGAGTATTTACAACCTCATCCTGCTTTACTTCTTCTGACGTAACATCTGGGTTTGATACTTCTTGCTTTAAAACAATTTTTTCAACCCCATCATTTTGCTCTATACCTTGCTCTTTTTCATGCTTGGCTACTAGATCTTGTTCAATTTCTTGCGTTGATTTCTCTTCCGAGTCAACGATTTTTACAGATTTAAATTCCATTTTAATTATATTTGATTATTACAAAGGTAATAAAAAACTATCACCCAAAAGATTCAAGACCAAACCCATCAAGCGTATCCTCGTTAGATTCAAAATTTACAGGAGGAGTATTATCTTTTCTTTGCTGTATCATAGTGGACTGCTGAGTAGATTGTTTATCTATTCTTTCGTCTTTTCTATCCTCCTTCTTCATCTCTCTACCGCTAATATTTTCAGACTCAACACCTCTAATCTGCATGTTATAGCTAAACTCTAGCTCCATAAGAGTCTTTTTAGCCTCAACCTCAAAGTTCATCTTTCTTATGTCTGCCTCAGACTGCGCCTGTACAATGGCCATCTTACCTTGCATAACTGCCTGCTCTGTCTGCATCTTTGTCTGTGCAGCTGCCTGTTGAGACTTCATGTTAGCGTCTGATTGAGCCTGTATCTCAGCCATTTTTCTTTCTTGGTCCTTTTCCATCTTCTGTCTACGCTTTAGTTTAAGAAGTTGGTTACCCAGTTTTATATTATGGCAATTTCGTATATCTATAGCATCCTCAAGATCTATACCGCCTTTAGATAGTGCCTGTTGAATATTTTGCTCTATAAGTTGTTTTTCCTCTTCATCTGGAGAAACATCTATAAATATGCCAAACGATGATAGATAAAGATTTTTTATATCCTCTAGTATAGATACGTTATATTTTCCTATTTGATTGGCAAACTCTTCCCTATCTGATGAGTACTCAAGTATATCTGAAACTCTTAAAGATACTGCTTCCGCTACTCTCTGAGTCATTGATAACCCCGCCTGTAGTATATGTCTTGTAGCAGTGTTAGAATTTAATGCCGCTAACTTTTGAACACCAACAAGCGCGTTAGGATCTGGAGTAGAACCATCTCTCTGCTCGTTTATCCCTGTTACATCTCTTAACATTCTTAACCAGTGGTCATACTGTCTAGTTAAAGCCATTAACTTTGATTGACCTGAATTGCTATTTAACTCTTGTATAGGAGTCTTTGCGTTATTAAACTCTCCCTCTGAGTTATAACTACGACCAACAACACTACCAGTAGCAAAATACATATCGATAGCTGCCTGTGCGTCATAAGTACCCCCATTACCTAAATCAACCTCATTAACACCATCAAGATCCAGGAAAATTCCGTCTGGAACCATTTTTTGTTGTATCTGCTGTATCTTCAGATCCGTCATTGCTATTAAGTCAGCGTACTTTATCATTCTCTTTACAGTGCTATCTATAGACCCCTTATATCTTCTTGGTGAAACCGCTATATAATTAGGAACTGTTTTTTGAAACTCTGCCTCTGGGCGAACCATGTTTCTCATTAGCTCCCACTTCAACATTGTATTAGACCCTAAAATCATAGCGCCATCATACCATACGTCAATTCTTTTTTCTAGTCTTTCAAAAAATTCAGAATCATCCTCTGGATTAAAATTTTCATCTCTTCTTATAGCTCTCTCTCCACCGTTTTCAAGTATTTTTTTCTTGTATATAAATTTCTTATCTGTCTTATAATTGAAGAATAAAACATTTACAACAGAGTTATTGTAAAGAGTATCATCAGTAGGTCTATACGTGCTGTACTCTCCAGACCAATTAGTACTTAGATTTGTTATATCTTCTATATCAGAAGGTGTTAAGTTTGGATTTATTTTTTTTAGCTCTGTTATAGGTATTTGTTTTACCTCACCCCAATAAAAACAATCTGAAAAATCCTCTTTTTCACTGTATGAATATATTGTTTCAGCAGGGTCTACATTTTCTATTTTTACACCTTCACCATATGAGTAAGTATGCTTCATTATACCTATACCTATAGTAGTTACATCATAATTAAACACATCTTTTTTATCGTGAAAATCATTCATGTCAAACATAGTAGATATAGCTAACTCTTCAGCTATCTCTATAGATGGTTTATATTCCATCTGCATATGTAATTGAAGCTCTTGATCGTCTTTAGGTAATTGCTCTGGAGGCATATCAAATCCATCTACTCCAAAATCTTTTTTTGCTTGAAGTAAGACATCTTTTGCTAACATATCCTTTTCTATATTCTCTTCGTATGCATTCCTTTTGTCAGCAGACATTGCGTCTTGAGCATACACTCTTGGGTGGAATAATCGGTTTGACATACCGTTAACAATGATATCTACAAACTTAGGAACTACAGCTGGTGGTTGCCAGTTTAAATTTAACTGTGATAAATCACCGTTAACCTCCATTCCTTTTTTATATTTACCTACAGACTGTTCTCCACGAGCATATAGTCTTAGGTTATGAAAGTCAGATTGCTGATCGTAGTATCTACAATTACTTCCCTCTCTATTGAACCATTCATATTGAATAGCCTGCCCAACCTTTAACCCATAAGACTCCGTTGCTTTTTCTGCATCTGGAGCCATGTAGTCGGGAAATGTTGAAAATTTAACTAAAGGTGATTTCTTGTCCATTTGTATTATCTCTTGATTTCGCTATTATTGCCAGAGTTGTCGTATCTTACAAAGTTAAGCTTTATTTCGGACTTTTCTTTTTTAGGTATTAGCTTGTGTTTTCTTGTAGCCATTATAGCTAGTCCAGAAGATATTGAGGCATCATGCTTAGTTCTATTATTTATATCAAAGATAGCCCAATCCGCAAGAGTTCTATTGAAAGGCATTGTTCCACACTCATCTGGTTCAGCTCTATATGTACACTCCCTATCGTATCCAACATATTCATTTATCCATGACTGTATAGAATCAGCGTGTACCTGTTTAACGTCTTGAGATGTATTAGGTATCCCTCCTAATTCTTTTTCTGTTCGTGAAAGTTTGTCATATGATTTGTCTGGCCTATTTAAAGAGTATTTTCTATAACCTCTATTCTTGAAGTGATACAGTAGTCTTGGCTTATTATTCTCAATTAAAATTGGCATACCATAGAAGACACACGCCATAAGTACATCTTCAAAAAATTCTTCAGCACTATTTGGTCTGTGTATATACTCTAAGAAGAACTCATTAGATGGCGCACTGTCATCCATATTTGTTTTCGTTAAACCATGAAGAGCTCCATTTGAACCCCTACCACCAACTGTTGCAGATATATCATATGAGTCACATCCGAATAGACCAATATTGTCATTACCTGGATATTTCATACCCTTGTCTACTCTTTTTTTGTTTTGCATGTTCTTAGGCGGTATCCATGACACTATGAAATTACCTCTAGTTTCAGGGGTCCATATAACCTCAGAATCTTTCACACCATCCTTCCAGTGAAAGTTACCCTTTGTTATTACACGATCTTTTATCAAGCCATCATTGTAATCTATCTGGTCGTATATTTTTGTTAGGTTAAATATAGATCCTTTAGATTCATCACGAAATGCGTGGCCCTCTGTTCTTGGGTACTGTCTGTAGTGTTCGTTTAGTTCATCTGGACTGTTTTTAAGGGCGTCAACTTCGTTCTGCCAGAAATCTATAGCTCCCATGTCTATCTCCTCTCCGTCTACTCCTATTACTGGTTTTTCTGGGGTAATAAATACAGGGTGTCCGTATTGATCTATAAAACCCTCCATGTTATGTTCCATAGGTATAAACAATGAGTACATACCACTCTTTGTCTGACCATTCTTAGATCTTACCCTAGGGTTGGATCCTTCATATAGGTCTTTAAAGTTCTGACCACCTTTAGCTAGTGAGTTACAGGTAGAACCAGCAAACACCTTCCCTATAATTCTCTTACCTAGACGTAAACAAGTCTTTGTTACACCCCAATTCTTTTTTATATTGTTTGGAGCAACCCACTTACCTATCTCATCATCTATCAGCAATTTTAATTTCTCACCATCATAGCTATTCTCGTCAGTATTCTTCCAGTCAATAGAGGTATCTAAACCTTCAATTTCGTCAAGCTCATTAATATTCATATTGCTCTTCGTGATCTTCCTAGCTGGAACACTGTACACTAATTCTGTCTTTGGCTTATCCATACCAGACTGTATAGGTCTAAAGAAGAAAGGATAATTGTTAGATATAGGTACGACTTTATTTACAAACATTTTCTTTGCATCATCTCCAGTCTTTGAAAGTATACCTACTCTTGAATCTTTTAATAATGTAGCCATATCAACACCTACAGAAGATCCCATAAAGGAAAACCCTGAACGACGTATTTTCAGGTATATCATCCCGTAACATCTACTATCAGCTCTACACGCCTCCCAATAAATAAAAAGTATTCTGTTCGCATCTCTAAAGTCTGGATGACCCACATCAATCTTTGTATGCTGAAGATACATGTAGTGGTGGCCTGTTATGTAGGTGGGAGTGTTGTTATTGTAAAACCAGTTTCCTATAGATCTATAATTAAACTCTCCCTCTATATAACCTACGTATTTAGATTTAAAGTCGTTATCTCTAGATCTCCATTCACTTGTCGATTGAATTTTATTTAATTCTTTAGGTACCGCTGTAACCACCCATTTATTAGATTTTTTTTCTAATTTACTAGGCTTTTTAGGTAGAGCTATCTTAACCCCATTAATTTCGTATATCTCCCCGATTGTTCCATCCTTAGATATAACAACCATGTCATTTTTTTCGTCGTATCCATAGGCCCAAGCATTTTTATTATTTTTACTTGTATACTCTGAGTTACCTACATGATCATGTATGACAGTGTATAAGCTATCCCAAGTAAAATTATTTTGTTCGCTCCTCTGCACTTAAAAAGTCTGTTTTTGGTTTAGATACTATTTTTAGTTCTGGGTTATCTTCTTCTTTTAATTTATTCTCTTCTATCTGTATTTTATCAAGTATTTCAAAAGCATCAAATATAGCCATCTTCTTCGCAGAGGCTGCGTTCTTGAGTTTATCTGCCGCTAGTGGATCCTTACCCTTCACAACTATTTTTTCTTTCGCTACACGCATTAAATCTTGAGCCGCCTCTTTTCCAGCGCTAATAAGATCTTCTTTTATCTTTCTTACTTCGTTAGACATATGTTATTAGAATTAACCCTATAATATTTTTTACCTTCAATATTAAACTCATATTCACTGTCAGTTTTAAATCCAACAAGATCTCCATTCTTTAAACCTAAATCTTTCATGTGGTTGTTAGGGTACTCCATAGTACCATACAGCTCCTTTTCACTTCCATTATGGAAATCTATATCATTATCTATAGGTGAAACAAAGCAGTAAGGATCAAGTGTTGTCCACTCGTCTTCCCCTGGATTCTTATACATAAAAACCTGGTAAGGATCTACCATGTACATTTTGTCTTTTATTAGACCAGCAGCATACTGCTCAATACCCTTCATGTCATTGTATTTTCTAAAGACGTTGTGGTGAACTATTATAGTTGCACCTTTAAAAACAGGCGTATTAAGTTTTTCGGGAGGAGCCAATACTGTAGCGTACCTATTAGTTGTTGTATGGTTTTCAATACTACTGCTAGTTATTAATTCTCCACCCTTAAATTTTTTGATATTATTATATAACCTACCATCTAATGGTTCGACTATATACGTGTATAAAGATTTCATTAGTACTCTATATTATACTCTATAGCCACTGGCATGTAAGACCCTACAGTCTTCCATAGGTATACCTCATCTTCTTCGTTTGAAAGCCATATCTGTATTCTACCAGATTCTAACTCTATTATCTCACGAATGTTATGCTTACCTCTAAGCATTGGCTGCCCCACAGAAAAATTCATAGCCTTTAATAAATCAGGGCCTATAGATATTTTACGAATTAACAACATCTTCCCTGATTAACTCACCCGTCTCAAGGTTTATTTTGAAGTCTCCATCATATTTTTTAGTTAAATCTGATTGAACATCATCAAGTGCGTATAACGCTTGATCATAATTCATTAACGAAGATTTTTGTCTACTTTGAATTGATGATAATTGAGAGGTTGTATACGCTAATTCAGCTTCACCTCTCTTAAATGATGTATGTGCAGATTTGTAGCTGTTTAGCTCTTCTTCTGAAAGAGTTTCTTTAGTTGTTTTCATTATATTATATTTAATTAATTACGTAAAGATATATAAAATATCTCTACGAGCCACATCCTATACAGTCAATCTCTGTATTTTCAGGTTTTGTTCCATTTAATTTCATCTCTAGATTATGAATTTTATCCTTAACGTCCATATCCGAAAACATGTCTCCAGTAAGCTTTCCATTAAGAGTTTCTATCTCTTTTATTATATCATCCATTAAGACCACGTAGCAGTCGCAACGCGCTGCCAAGTATTTGTGGCTACACATATATATAAAAAACCTGCCGCTACAGCGTAGTGCCCAGCAACCCCTGCTGCTGATGCGCTTGAAGGTACTGATGTTCTAGTTCCTAATAAATAAGTTCCAACACCATCAACAGTGTAGTTAGCTGTACCACCACTAGGAGTTGTATCCTGGTCCGACCCCAATAATCTATCGGTCCCAACTGGAGTTTTAATTGTTTGATCGTTAATTTTACCCATAGTGCAAAGTTAATAATTATTTTCTGTTTATATTTATCTTAAAAGTTATACGATATAGTACATAAAAATAAATACAACTTTATAGTTCTGTAGTCGTAATCTTCATCTGCACCAATAAACTCCCAACCTAATAAAAATCTATCATGCGGCCAGTGTAGCTCAAGCTTTATAGTCCAAATCATAATTCCTTATATTCTTCAGTTGCATCAAAACTAGGACACGCCTTACGTGCATAGTCTCGATGAGAATGAATAGTTGCGTCAGGATACATTGCCTTTAAAGTTTTTAATACTGATAACAATGATTCCTTTTGTTTTTCATTACGAGTGTCTTTTGGTGTTTTACCATCTTCCTCAACACCACCACAGTAACATATACCTAAAGAAATTCTATTTTGACCCTTTGTGTGAGCGCCCATCTTATCAATATCTCTACCTTTAAATATCCTTCCATGTATATCTATATAAAAGTGATATCCAATATCGCTCCATCCTCTTCCATTAACATGCCAACCTCGTATTGTATCTACAGATACATCTTGCCCTTCTCTAGTAGCTGAACAGTGTACTATTAGTTTTTTAATGTCTTTCATATTATATAATATTTTTTATCTTTTTTAATGCAACACGCACTACAAAATTTAATAAATAACCTATTATTACCCATAGCCACCACTTAGAACCTCTACTTTCTCTCCTAATCTTTACCCTGCCTGTTTTTTCTTCTTGCTTTTTAGTGGAAACGCCTACCCTTGCATTTTTTCTAATTACAAGCTTAGCAATAGTAATAGAGTCTTTATATATTCTTTTTTTTAACTGGTTCTCCTTTCTTTTGTCAACTCTAGTTATATATCTTATCTCTCCAGTTTCAATAATAGTTTTCTCGATAGTGTTAGTTATAAAGGTAGTGTCTCGTAAAGTTATAGTATCACTAATTATATTACTTAATAGTAATGTATCTGTCTTAGTGGTTATAACCGCGCCTTTACTTTCTGCTTTAATAGTATGTTTTTTAGCTAACTCAATATGCTGTTGAGCTGTCTTACAGCTAAACAATAACAATAATGTAATAAGAGCTGTTATTTTTACTTTCAAAGTTTTATTTTTTTTCTTTAGTATCCTTTTCTACAAATGCTTTTAAGTCCATCTTTCCAGCTATCCACGGTATAAACCCACCCATCTTCCAACCTAGACGAACAAAATTTTCTACGTTTGAAATAAATAAGTTTATTATTATATAATTATAAAATGCGTAGTGTAGAAAAGAATATATATTAATATCAAATCCTAAAAAGTCTCTGTGAGGTATATATACAGAGCATAAATTCATTGACCCAATCATAATACCATATACCCCTAGCTTAAACCATCCTTTAGGAAACTTGGAGGATTGAAAACTCTTACCTTCTCTTCTTGAAGCTTTTATCCCTGTATGCATCTCTAGAAAAAACAACAGAATTAGTATCATTGCAACTACAGCATGTATACCAAAAATATTCTCAAATATATAAGAAAAAGAAGCTAGTAAACTACTTATAATTGCCATCCACTCAAACTTAGCAGGATGAAATATATTGTTTATCATATGACTTGAACTATTGTACCCGTTTGATGTAGCTATGTATTCTAAAAATTTATTCATTACATTTCTATTGTTTCACACCATTTGTCACTAAGCAATAGAACCATAACTTCTGAATAAGAAAGTGTGTCTATAGGTTTTACAGATTTATCTATTATAAACCTAGGTGTTGATCCGTCTTCCCATTTAACTAGGAATTGTGTTTCAGCAAGATTCTTTCTAACTGTATTACTAGAGTCTTCTCCTACTTCATTGTAGTCTACATTATTTAAATCTGCAATATTTAATATACAATATATCATGATGGTACGTTTGTAGTTATATTAGAAGATGCCATGTTAGTCATAGTCATATCAAGTCCTCCTCTAACATCTAGTATTGTAGGAAAAGAACCTGTTCCTCCTGGGTCACCCATTCTATACCAGTGATTTAAATTTGCAACAGCAGAAGACGTAAGTAAATCTGTTGGCGCACCGCTATTATATAGCGCAGTAATTTCTGAAGAAGAAAGCGCTTTACCCCATATAGAAATTTCATCTAAATTTCCTGCAAAATTATATGAACTACCATTTTTACCTAATTCAAAAAGACAGCCTGTTCCTCCTCCAAAGTCTCCACTTATAGAGGACACAGCTTTTGAATTAGGATTAGCAGCATTCTTATACCAAATAGCATTTCCTGAACGATCTACTGAATAAGTCCACATCTCCCATGTTGATCTACCTGGGCTGTTAGTTCCGTCTCCATCATTCCAAGGATTACTTATAAATTGCATGCTACCTCCATTAGTTATTAACACTGACCAAGCTTCATCGCTGCCTCCAGATTTAGTAATAAGTCTTTGTGCTCCACTTGTACTTGTTCTGTAAATCCAAAAATTTATACTCCAGTTACCTGTTCCAAATATTGGGGACTTTGAAGCTGTTAAATACTCATCTGTTCCATCAAATACAACAGAGTGTAAGTTAGAGTAAGATAGCCCAGCCTTAGCTATTCCAATTGCGTTAGATATACCTATTGCTATACTCATGTTCTACCAGTTAGCTACTATGTTAGACGCTGCTGTACCCGTTGAAAATACTTTTTTAACATGTACTGGAAAGAACCCTACAGCTACAGCAGTATAAGTAACTATATCATCCGCAGATGTTAAAACTTTTAAGTTTCCAGTAGTACCTATATAAAGTAAACAGCTATCTGCTTCTCCTCTATATATACTATAGCTTTCTCCACTAGCCATTATATTTGCGCTAAGTGTTAATATTGTAGCGCTATCCACAGCTGTTACTGTTGCTATAGTACCGTCAGTGATGTTATATACAATATCTCCAACTCCAACTAGATTAGTTGTAGTGAATAATCCACCAGTATTTACCAGCTTGTTTGTGGTTGTAGATGTAGCAGCGCTAGACACTGTAAATCTTCTTGGATCTGGTACGCCTATGGTATCACTAGGTACTACCGCTAGCGCTCTACTAACCTGTAATGTTTCTCTTGCCATTTTTTATTTTTTATTTTTTTTTGCACGCTCATCAAATCCTTCTTTCCAAGCGTTTAATCCTAGTGTGTTACGCAATTCGTTAAGCATCGGATCAAAACCGTCTACTCCGCGTCCATTATTTTTTTTCGTTACTTCAGATGGGTCGTATTCAATTCTGTCGTTAAGTATGTTTAATGCTTGTTGTGTTCTAGTGTTTTGACTAGACATAGAATCTCTAGGTACGGGGTCCATATACCCACCACCTGGGTATCCAAAATCAGAGTTTACATTACTCCCTTTAAGAAATTTAGATACTTGTTTGTCAAAAACAGTACCAGCTAACGGTGTATCTGGTCTTTTAGGTGGCGCTGTAGTTTGATTTGTTACTTTTCTTATTTTTTTCATCATTTTTGTTATTTTTTTAACGGTTTAAATTTAGGTCTACCCATTTCTCTATCTGCAACATTATAAGCTCTATTCTCTTGTTTTGCACTTTTCTTTAATAGTCGTGAGGCTTTATTATCTTTACCTTTTTCCATTGCAAATTCAGCTCTTATTAAAGTAGCTGTAGCTCTATTCATTATTCTCTTCGATCTTTTTTGTTTAGAAAGTTTAGAACCATTTTTGTAAGACATATCTTTCATATTGTTAATCTTTATTTTTTTGTTGATTTCCCGTTTGAACCGTTACGTCCTCTATTTTTACCTCTTTCTTCTTTTTCAAAATTTCCGTCCTTAGTTTGAGATGCATCCTCTTCATCACCTACTTCCAGACCTAACATTCTCCTTGCCTCTTCATGTTTTCTTCTATACTCTTTTCTTCCTGGCTCTTTGTTTCTGTTTCTCTCATAGGCTCTATGAACCTCTGCGGCTTCAGGATTTTCAGCGTAATATCTAGACGTCTTTGACTTCCCCATTATTAAAAGGTAATTTTACATTCATTTTTTCTCGCCTTCCGTCACAGCCGCAATCTATTCCAATTAAAGCTGAAAACCAATCTACAAGTCTTTTTATTCCAGTACTCTTAGTAATAAAAGCAACTAAATCTCCAGCTCCTCTAAATTTTCTCATAAAAACACATTGTTATACAAAGATAGCACAATTTTTGTTTATATTTGCTTCATGGCAAGACCAGTAAAGAGAGAGAATCTTCAGATGACAGTTAAGAAAGCTCAGAGAAGAGAGCCACCCAGTGATTACTTAAAGTTTTTTAAAGTCGCTAGGTATTGGGCTAAGAGAAAATACGAGCTTTCTGGGGCTGAGGTAGATATGCTTTTGTTTCTAAGATCAGAACATATATTTGCTAGGGCAGCGTTTGATGAGTATATGAATATATTTAGCTGGGACACCAGGATATTCCATACTTTACTAAAGAATGGATGGATAGTAAAGTGGAGAGAGCCATATAAAACAAGGCATGCCCTGTACGAGTTATCGTTCAAGGGCAAGCGCCTAGTTTCTGATATATATAAAAAGTGTAGTGGTGAGGATGATTACTCATTAATACCTCATAGGAACCCATGCTTTGATCGTAAAAACGCAAACTACATGGATAAGGTTTACTCATCTCAGATGCTAAAGATTAATAAAATTAATCGTGATGCAAGATTAAAACCTGTAAAGATTAGACCTCCTCATCGCGGGGGATGATAACCATTATATCAACCTCCCTGGTCATAGTCATCTCTACACCGTCTATAATCTGTTCAAATGAACGGGCCTTATCATAGTACACATCGTCTCCGATATTTATTCCAGACACCTCATTACCAATACTTACAACCTTGGCTCTATGAGCCCTCATCTTGTTAGTCTCTTCCTCTGAGTACTCAAGTCCAGAGGCCGCAACCTCTGGATTTTTTGACTTCTCTATTATAATATACTTACCTACTGCTTTCATCTTCTCTTACATTTGTTATTATTGCTGATGTCATTAATATTGTAGTTGCTACAGATGTAGCATTCTGCAAGGCATTGATAGTAACCTTTGTTGGATCAATAATCCCCATCTCAATCATATTACCAATCTTTCTTGTCTTAGGGTCGTATCCAAATCCACCTCCTAACTCACCAGAGTTTATTAATGTGTCTGGGTTCTCTCCAGCATTCATTACAATCTGATTGAATGGGTACATAAGAGCACTGTCCATTATTAGCTTCGCCGTAAGTTCATCGCCTTCAAGGTCCATAGATATAAATGATATCTCATCCATAAGAGCTATACCTCCTCCTGGAAGTATACCCATCTCAAGCGCAGCTCTTGTAGCTAGAACAGCGTCATCTACCCTGTCTTTCTTTTCTTTCTGTTCGATAGATGTCTTACCCCCTACATGAATAGTGGCAACCTTTCCAGAGAGCATAGCCAGTCTTTCCTTTAAAAATTCTTGTGACTCTTCGCTGTCGTCTCCTTTCAGGGCCACCTTTATATCATGTATTCTTTTCTTTGTGTTCTCGTTTGTATCGTTACTGTCGTGTATAATAGACGTACCATCTTTCTCAATAACTACCCTGTCTGCTCTACCTAAATCCTCAACCGTTACAAGCCCCCAATCAGAACCTGTCTTCTCAGAGATATATCTAGCACCTACCGCAGAGGCCAGATCTTCCATCATCTCCTCTCTTCTATACCCGAAGTTTGGAGGTAATACCTGTGCTGCCTTTATCTTTCCTTTAGCAATATTGTTGTTTAAAGTAGCAGCAAAATCCATAGAGACCTCACCTATAACAAGTAGAGATCTATTATCTCTTAGTACCGCCTCCATAATGCTCATTACAGCTTTAAATGAAGGTATCTCTAAATCTGTTACTAGTATATAAGGGTCGTTCAACTCAACGATTTGTTTCTGTAGGTCTGTAATATGAAACCTAGACATAAAACCTCTATCAAAGTACATACCGTTAGTTATTGTACAGTGAGTCTTTGTCGTCTTACTTTCCCCAACAGTGACTATACCATCAACACCCACCTCAGTGTAGGCATCTCCAATCATCTTACCTAGAAACTCGTCGTTATTTGCAGATACTGTTGCAACCTCATAAAGCTTATTCCCTTCTACCTTTATGCTAGACTCTTCTAAGTTATTAGAAATAGTTTCAGCCATACTAGTCATGTGTCTAGTTACCTCAACCCTATTATTTTCTGGTGCGATGTGCTTCTCAGCCTCTGTGATCATAGCCTCTGCCAAGACGATAGCCGTCGTTGTTCCGTCTCCTGCTGAAGTCGCTGTCTTTTCAGCGGCTTCGCGCATCATTACTACGGCTAAGTTTTCTACAGGATCATATAGGTTTATACTCTTTGCTACGGTTACACCGTCCTTAGTTGTTGTTATACCACCAATATGCATCTCCGACTCTATAAGAACCGTCCGACCCATCGGTCCCATTGTAGAACCAACGGCATCCTTCATCTTCTGAATACCGCTCTTTAACTTCTCTCTCCCCGTCTCCTCGAAGTGAATTTTCTTTACTACCATTTTTAATTGAATTAAATTTAAACCACTCAGATAATACTCCTGTGCAATCTACTGTAACTACCTTTAGTCGAAATGGGTGGTATGCAACAAACCATCGCTGCCTCCATGTCTCTTCGTCACTGTTTCTTACTAGTATTTTTTCTCCTGATTTGTATTTCATTACCGCTAAATTAACAATAATTTTCTTATAAAAAACAAAATGGCCGCCAAAGTATCGACAGCCATTCTATATTTGTTTTAATTTTAGTTTTTGTATTCAGACATTCCGTATCTTACACCGTTACTTTCAATCTCTAACGTAATTAAAAACCATGTATCAGTCTTACCTTTAAGCTTCCATGAGTACCTTACGTGATCCTCTATATCTATAAGGTAGCCCTTGCATTTACCAGATAATAAATTCTCCATGTTGTTTTTGTCATCCATAAAAGTAATCTGTACCTCTCTGTATATAGGGTTTAATATGTCGAGGTTGTTTTCCTTTAGTTTTTTTCTACACATTGATATTACATTCTCTCTAATACCATTCTTGTTCCAATCCTTATCTGTGTAAAATTTATCAACTAAGAATACTATCTTATTAAATTTTTCGTGTTCAGTTGTTGAACTTGACTGTGCGGCTACCATCCCTGTGGTAAACATCGCTAATACTACCATTAACTTTTTCATAATTCACTTGTTTTAAATTGTTTTCTAAAGCCAATATATGTAAAGTATTTTGATATCACAAGTTTTTTAACATTTTTTTACAAAAAAAAAGCTACCCGTTATGGATAGCTCTTTGTTTATTAGTGTTTTACACTTAATTATTTCATGATTTTTTTAATAGCTTTATTTTTAAATGCCATATTTTGTTTCTCTTCGTCAAGAGTATTTGCTAAGAATCTTTCTTTGTCTAATCTTGATCCTGAGTGAGTTTCGTAATAACTATCTGTTACTAATTCTGCTCTTTCTTTAGCTGTTTTTAATTGGCTATACCCACAAGGTTTACCTGTTTTTGTTTCTATTCCGTTTATACACGCCATAATTTCTAATTTTTGTTTTTATATTGTTTTATTGTTTATACTTTTTAAACTTATCTAATGTTCTATTTTTCATAGGATTATTATTATACTCTTCCATCGCTCTTGCTTCTTCTTGTGGAGATCTATATCCTGTCTCATCCATATACGCCTTCTCAGATACCTCTTCAACAAGTGACTTACCTGTTTCTGGGCTTATAGACTTCATGTCCATGCTACCTTTTTCTGCTATAATTGTTCTTGGTGGTTTTTCAAAATTCTTTTTTGGTTGATTACCCCCAAGGTTTAAGTCTAATCCAAGATCTATACCTTTTATTTTATCACCAACTCGACTTGCAAAATCACCTATACCTAAATCTATTTCTTTAGGGCTACCTTTAAGGTATCTAGCCTTTTTACCAGTTTTATTAAATATACTCTTTCTTCCTGTTCTTCTTTTTTGACGCTTTGCGCTTTTTATTCCTTTTCCAGGACCACCTTCTACTGCCATTTTAATATTTTTTTGCGGACATGTCTTTTTCCATACCGTATCCTGGGTTATTTATTAGTGTTCCTTTCATGTCAATTGCTTTCTGTCCCGCAGCAACCTTTCCTACCACATTGTAAGGAAACTGTTCCTTCATCTTCTTCCCAGTTTCTGGGCATTTATATATTACTGTTGGCATAATTTGTTTTATATATACAAAGATACTAATTTTTACTTAATCTATATTCTTTCATAGCATCTCTTTTATCCTTACCTTTCTTCCATGATCCTCTTGCAAATTTTTCAGCTTTTTTTCGTGATTTAAATGTAAAAACCTCTTCTTTTTTTTCAGCATCACTTAAACTTTGGAATTTATAACCTTCTTTACTTTCAGAGTCAGTTGTAATACTTGGCCAAACTTTGTATTTATTTCCTTCTGCTACAGGTATATTGTCTTGCATTAAATGAGTTGAAGGATATTGACCTTCATACATAGGTGTAGAAGACATTTTTGTTTCATCTTCACTTACATATACATGACCTACAGATTTTGGACGTATTTTTCTTGCTTTTCTTTTTTTAAATAGTTCTGACATGATACAAAGATAATGCTTTTTATTAAAAAAAAGGAGCCAGATAAACCGACCCCTTTCATATCGCTGGCGCTAGAAAACAAGTGAGAGAGCACGCCAGCTAAGATCCTTCCTCGTTATTTTTATACCATCCCTCAAATGGTTGTGTTTTTTCCTTATATCTTCTACTGTGCTTTGCGATCAGTATTACCTGTCTTATTCCTTTATCTATATGTATTACTCTTCCCACTATGTAAATTTAGTTATTTTTTTTAACAAATACAACTTGCACTAGCCTAGAATCTTTATTTTTTCCAAAATTTTTAAATATATTTCTAGCGTGAGGTATGTTAGAGTCAAATACAGCCATTCTATTATAGTCCGCATATATCTTACACGCAGGAGACTTGTCCTTATATAGTGTGGTTCCATATCCCTCTGGAAATTCTTTGTTTAGATAAAGAAGTATAGTCTTGTCCCCCATCATCTCATCGGTATGAATAAAGTTTGGCTCATCTTGGTTTACGCTGGACTGCCTAACAAAATTATATGTTACATGATACTCTGGTAACATTGTCTCTATAAATACTTGAAGCTCATCTTTATCTCTGGGTTGTATACCTTTAAATACATTGTCACCATCTAAGACGTCTATAAAATCTTTTGAAAGTATATCCTCTACATATATATCTGGATCAGATATTACGTTATCTAAGTAAAATAGATTCACAAACTACCACTTTACCTTGTCAGCCCAGTAAGCTGCCGAACACTTTCCTTTTGCTATGTTCTTTCCATGCCTAGACTTAAATGAGGCTCTTTTCTTCTTCATCTTGTCAGACTCTCCGTCCTTTGGCTTTCCAGCGGTGCTTGCCCCCTGCTCGCCAAATCGAATCGTCTTGATGCTTCCGTCACATACCGTCACAACAACATGTGACTTTGTCGGGTGGCTTGGTGTTCTCTTTGGCTTGTCCAGTCCAGATACGCCCGCATTCTTTAGGGCCGATTGCTTTCTCTCGCTAGTTATCTTCATACTGTTACGATTGCTGCTTTTGTGTTGGCTACTACAGTCTCCCTTGATTGTTTCTTTTTAAGTGCTGTTGCAGCCCTCTGTTCCTTACTTAGTTTGCTCGCCTTCTTTAGCGGTAGACATCGGTCTGGGTTCTTTGTGTCCTTGCTAGTACCGCAGGCTCCCTTTATAGATCCATCCGTACCAATTCGAACCCATTTCTGGTCCCTCCACTTCTTTAGCTCGCCCATTACTTCTTACTTTTCTTTGCGTAGTTAGGGTCTTTGCAGTACTTACTTGCCGCCATGTTTGCATACGCAGACGGGTATGTGTCAAACGTACGCTTGGCCCAGGAAATACCTGAAGGACATATTTTATTCTTTCTCTTGGTAAGCTTACTCATTTCTTAGCCTTAGCTGTTTTAGATAGGTCTTTCATATGAACTAATGGTTTACTAGTTTTAGTGTGAGTTTTACCAGTATGTACTTTACCATTTGACATTTTATGACTGGCACCTGTCCATTCAGTTCCGTTTTTTAAATAGTGTTTTACTCCTTTCATAGTGCTAATATACTAATTATTTATTACATAGGCAACCATTATCTGGGTCGCAACAGTTTTTTTTCGGTGGTTCTGGTAGCTCCATCCAGTATGTTATATTATGGCTGAGGTATGGAGACTCATACTCGAACCAAAACGTGCCGTCGTTCCTTCCGATCTTTATTGAATCCCTCCCTTCATATATTAATACAAACTCATCTGGTTTGGGTAGTTTTTTGTCCACCGATATCCATTTTTTTTCCATATGTAAATTTACGGTTTTTTAAGTTAATGCTGCTATGCTGTAAATTGGTCCCTATACTGCGTATATAAAAAACTGCGTAATAATTATATTTTTTTTATTTTTCTTACCTAGTTTAACAGCACTACAGCACTAAATTACAGTATATCCTTGTACCATAAGGGTTTTGAATTTTTATTCACAGCATATCCACAGCATTTTACAGCATTCTAGCAGCACTTTTTTACACTTTTTACATTTTTACTGTATCATTTTGTATTGGTGTTGATGTTTCTGATCTGGGCCAGGTATATTTTTTGGTAAAAGATGCTGTTTTTGCACTTTTTATGCTGTAATATGTTATAAAAATGCTGGTGCACATAAGCGGAGTATCGGGGTTATATATTAAATAGAAAAAATTTTTCTGAAAACTAAAACTTTTTTTTTCGATGGGGGGGGTCTTGTTTTCAAATCTTTTTGCCCCGATTTTTTGGCTTTTAGGTATGGCATCGACTCCAACACGGTCACCATCTATTCGCATCGTATCGTGCCGTGTCATTCTACTGCGTACCTGATACGATATGCTAGTGATTTGTTACGGCTCCTATACGCGCGGGATTCTTATTAGCGCACACACTCTTAGCCTTGGAGTTATGACTGCCCAATACCTAACCGAATCAAAACAAATGCGTAATTGTATAGGCAAATTAATGCGTCAATCCCTTGCTATGACTGACTATGCTATGATATGTAATGGTATGTAATGGTGTAATTCTATCTAATCTTATTTAGAATCAATATAAATAACAAAGCTAACTAACTGAAAACTAACAACTTAGAAATTATCTTCAACATTTTTTGTTAATAAATTAGGTTTTATCAAATAAGTTTGCGTATATTTGAAGTGTCAGCAACGAGGTAAACGGCATTCACGCTTCACTTATCTAAGTTACTCGACAGGTCAAGACAGACAACGTGTAAGAGCGGTACAACGGGCACACTGACCATTAGAATACGCCAATCCAATCGAGGATGGTGACATATAAGCAACGACACACAGCATAAGTAGTCCGCTCTCAGGTAGTATCAATTGAAACCTGTAAAAGATAACCGACATTCGAAAAGGAAAGCTAATTTCCGCCCAATAAAAAGGGAGTAGAAAGTTAATTTCGGTGAAAGAGGCTTGGGATAAGGCATCCGCCCATTAAGACGAAGGAATGTGTGTAACGAGTGGCTCGGTAAAGCAAAAATAAAGCAAGGGTACATTGGGTTATTATAACGCCAATTGGAACTAGAATAAAAGCTTTAGGGTTTAGTAAAACGATAGTTAGCGCAATGTTTAGGCATCGCTCACCCATAGGTGGAAAACCTATAATACAATCACACCATCATTGAACGTACAGACGTTATGCATAGCAATAATGCCAATGGTGGCTAACATTAAAACAAAGTAGGATTATGAGAAATTTAAACGCGTTTAACGTATCATTCGCAATGGCAGTACTTTGCCTAGTAGCGGCACCATTAGCAGTAGTTTATTTTGAGTATACAAATGTTCCCGCTTTATTCTTCGGAATAATGGGGTTTGTATTCTTCGGAATAATGAAGTTAGAAACACCTAAAAACTAGAAGTTATGAGAGAGTCAAAGGTAATTAGAATTGAAGGTAGAATGGAGGTAATCGGTATCTTCATCAACGGAGTATTAACTAGCACATTGCGTAGACGCATTTGGGCATAACACAAAATGATATGGCATTAAATATGAGAAGAGTAGTGACAGTAAAGATGGCTAATGGCGGCTATAAAGTATTAACAAAGACGTTCACCAACGTACACCATATGGAGCGCTACATCGATAAGATGGAGTCTTCAGGCAATAAAGTTGTTGGGATGACGTTTGTAACTAAAGAGCAATAGATATGAAACACTTAAAAATAAGAGTAGGTAGATTTGCAAAGGGTCAAAGTAAAAAACAAATGTCAATTTTTGCTTTGAAATACAAGAACGAAATCGCAAAAGTTTATAGTATAAAAATACCTTTCAATAGTTTTGTTTGCGTTACAATTAAAAAGCAATAGATATGAGTTATTTCAAGTGTACATTTAGAGTAGTTGGATATTTTTATTCAATGGGTTGGTATGACTTGCCAACAAACAATGAAGACGAGATATTAGAGATACTAAAAGCAGAGGGCTATGAAGTATCAGAAATTTACGGAATTAAAAACCAATAGATATGGAACAGATAACAATGTATAGGGTAATGTGGGTAAATGATTGGGGAGATGGCGAAATGAATCAAGATAGTTTTACTACGCAAGAGGAAGCTGAAGAATATTGTAAAGATTTATCTGAATCCTTTAAGGAATATGAATACTATGTAGAGGAGTATAGATATACACCTCCAAGACAATACGTCAATGGTATTTCAGGAGGAGTAGATGGATGGGAAGATATGTACCCCGATTACGAAAGTTAAAGTGGTGATTACGGATGGAATTAATAACTAAAATAAAATAGATATGAAAGCATTAAAGGAATTTATAGGCAAAAAGATTGAATTTCATTATTCAGATAATGATAAAAAAATAATGAGATTACCAAAAGATTATGTAGAAATATTTATTGGTGAGAGAATTGTAAAAGAAGATGGAACATATCTTTTATACAATGACCAAGACCAATATGTAGATTTAGATTATGCAATTAAACACGAAATAAATAAATAGATATGAAAGCAGTAGACATAGTAATAGGGGGAGTAGCTTTTCTTGATGAGAATCACGAACTTGACATCATTAAATTCGTGATGGACAATCCAAGCTATCACAAATCAATAATAGAGAACAAAGGTTCAACATTCGATATATTGCACGATATATTTGGTCTAATGAGAGATGACGAACACTTTGTGCCAAGGGTATTAACTAAAAACCAATAGATATGTTAGTAGAAGTAACGATTAAAGCAATAGTAAATATGGATGATGCGGGTATTAACTGCGACAAAGAATTATTAGATATGCTAGTAGACGCTGAGGAGATTTCCGTGGTCAAAATAGACACATTATTAACAAAATAAAATAGATATGAAGTACGCAAGGCAATGTAGTGTAACAACTAAAGGGATGAATAATGGTTGGGTTTGGGGTGATGGCGCGTTCTATACGGCTACACTTGAAGATACGCTCAACGAATGTAGAAAGGATAGAGAAAGCATAGTGTCAGCGGTACTCAATGATGGTCTAGGTTGCGAATTACACGAACTAGACACAGTACAAAGTAAAGACGATATTACTGAACTAGAGAATGCCGTTAAACGTGCAAAGAAAGGTATGGAAACTGACGAAGACTTACTTTTAATAGGTTATCATACGGACTACCTATACTACACGGAATGGGAGTGCGAGGAAGATATGCAGTACGAAGAAGTAAATGGAGTATTAACTGAAATAGATTAGATATGAAGGGAGTAGACTTAGATAATTTAGAGATTACTGAAGGTGGCGATGGGGTTGAGTATGAAGTTTGGATTGATACAACAACAGACAAGCTATATAGTGTACCGATTGAAACCGTAAGGTATTGGGACGAAATGAAAGAATTATAAACTAAAATAAAATAGATATGATAAGTAAAAAAGGAAGTACAACAGTAGGCGCAACGAAAGGGTATGGTCTACCACAAGGATTTGGGAGCAATCACAATACGTTATTAGGCTTCTTCAAGGCGAAACTAATTCGAACACCTCTAGGTTTAAATGAGCAGTGGAACAGACGCGTCAACAAATGCAGAGACACCGATGACTTGTTTTTTCTGGCATCAAACGAGGGTACTGACATTGAGTTGTTAGGATTGTATCGCGCACTTAAAAGCAAAGGCTTATGAATGAGGCGACACTATACCTTATAATTACAACTGAGGTACACGACACAATGGCGAAGGCTAGGGACTGCCGACGCATTATACGAACGGCTCAGGTAGGGTTTGAGGGCATCACTCTAAAGATAGCGACATCAGGATTAACTGCTACGTTATCAATGATGCAAGAGGTTTACCCTGAGCAAGTATTAAACTAATAAATATAAATTATGACAGACGAAAGAACAGAGTACCTATACCTTGAATGGTTCAACAAGTACCTATCAACGGCTAGGTTTAGTGAAGACTATAACCTAAGCATTGCAGAGGCAGAGAATATAATTGACAGAGGTAGAGAAATTAATCACAGTAAACACGATGAGTTATGAAAGAATTAACAAGAGAACAGATGGAAGAAAATAAATTAATAGCAGAGTTTATGGGGTTACCAAAAGTACCTTGCAATATTGGTACAGAAGATGGATATTTTACTGAAGGGTATAAACATCCGAACGTAGCTGCTCCAACTATTCCTAGTGGTATGCAATATAAATATTCTTGGAATTGGTTGATGGACGTAGTGGAGAAGATTGAATGTACCACGATAGATAATGATGATAATTCAGACACCTTCTTTAATGTAATGATTGAGGTCTTTGAATGTAATATAAATGGTGGGTATATACGTATATGTGAAAGTGGTAACAATAAACGTGAGGCAACATACAATGCAGTCCTAGAATTTATTAAACAATATAACAACTAGAAATTATGGAAAGTAATAAATTAATAGCAGAGTTTATGAGGTGGAATATTAAATCGCCAAACACAATACCGACTAACCTACACTTATCTAATTTAGAGTTAGACAATGGAGAAGTAATGGAACTACAATTCCACAAAGATTGGAATTGGTTGATGCCAGTAGTGGAGAAGATAGAGACCTTAGGGTATTGGTTCAACAGAACTGATGGTGATGTGACCATCGTTGACGATAACGGAGACATAGTAGTTAACACCCCCAATTCAGACGGAGGAATTGACATATACCACAAAGCAGTAGTAGAATTTATTAAACAATACAATGACGAACAGAACAAAGCGTAAGATAATTAACCTTGAGTACTTTGTGCTTGGGTTATGTATAGGGATAGTAATAGCAACAATAATTAATAACAATTAATATTATGAAAGAGAAAAAGATTTATATTAAGAACGAGAGGTTTATGGAATTCATAGACGAGTTAGCCACAGAGATGACTGAGATGGCTTATGGTGTAGAAACTTGGGAAGTCAAAAATTTGAGGATTAGGTTTACAGATAAGGCACAAGACTTCTACAACGAGAAATACGATCATATAGAGTCTATGGCTAACAATATGATATTATTATATAGTGATAACGATTTAAATAAATAGATATGAATAATCAAGAAACAATACAAGAGTTAGAAATGGACATTCAATATTTAACAGACAAAGTAGCTAATGGTTGGTACAATGGACAAGATGAAAAAAACAATATATTAGCAGAGAGAGAGTATTTAGAAGGTAAATTAATAAGAGTCAATAATTAAATAAATAGATATGAAAGACTTAAAGATTGAGATGAATGTATCTATCAAGGCGATAGAAGAAATTTTAATAACGGCAATGGAGGGAGGTAGTAACTATTGGTACTTTATGGATGGCGAAGACAAACTTGTGAAATGGTTTGACGAAAAGATAGATAAAGGAGAGTTAAAGCGAGACGATAGTATCCACTACAAGTGGATGGATGCAATGTTTCAAGGGTGTCCACACAAGGTAAGGATACTAGATGGCGAGGAGGCAGAATGGGGACGCGCAGAGGACTACGATGAGATTGAACCTTTAGGATACTTAACGATGGATACTATAGCCAAAGGATTAAGCATTGCGTCTAAGGAATATGAGCGCTTCTTTAAGATGCACGTTCCTGAGTATAACGATGGAGATATAGATTCGGCAGATGTATTGTTTCAGTTGATGGTAATGGGAGAGGTTGTTTATGGTTAAAAATAAAATAGATATGAAGTATACAATTATAAGACAGAACTTATCACACAGAGGCGGTGGTATTGAAATTGCGTTAGATAACTTTGGGTTTGAAGATGAGAAGATGACCGCCTATCAGAACTACTTAGGTGGTGGTCTGTTGGGTAGAATATTAAACGACTGCACAATAAACGGATGGAGTCAGAACGATAAGCTGGTAGAGATAGCAGAGGATCTTTCACAATACCTTTTCTCTTTGACAAACGACTTAAATGATGATTGCTTTGCTCGTGAAGTTTTTGAACACGTACAACGTAGACCATCAAGTGGTTATTAAATAAAAATTATGAAAGAAATAACAAAACTTATTCTAGAGGAAAAGATGAGGGACAATCCCAATCAAAAATACATAAGGTCGCTACAACAGATTTTAGATTTATTAATAAAAAAACAAGAACGTAAATAGTTTACGTTGTGTTGATGTAGATTTGTAATAACAATTAAAACAAATAGATTATGGGGAAGTTACTAAAGAATAGCAGAGGGGAGTATAACTACCACTTCAATTGGATGGATGAGAATGGTCATACGTGTGGTTTTAATAATGTGTGGGCAACCAACAAGCGTGAGGCGGTTAAGATGGCTAAGGCTATGGAAACCAAGGCGCATTGGTCTCTTTACGAGGGGGGCGAGTATATAACTGTCAAGGCAGAGGTGTTTGACAAGGGGCATTGCTTTAGAATGAAGGGCGTGTACGTCAACCTCAAGTCTATGAGGAAGGCTGATAGAGACCTTCGATCCTCGATGGATAGGCTTGGACATATGATGAGCTGTTAGATATTGGGCGCGACAAATAGTCAGTCAGCAAAAGACTCACTCAGGCTGAGGGTGATACTGCGGAACGTCGCGCCTTTTTTTTATAAAAATTAGGAAAAACAAAAAGTTATGGTTAGATTTAAAAACGCTGGAGGTATGTTACTATTATGGAGCATATTTTGGATGGCTGTACAGATAATAGGAAACGGAGTTGCTTACATACTCTTAAAAATAAATGGTTATGAAAATATATGAAGTAAATGGTAAGTTTTTTACTTGCAAAGACTTAGCAGTAATTGAGGGGTTAGACACTAGGTTTTTTGTTAAGACTCACGAGTTAGATGAGACTGAACACTTAGAGGTTGAACGCAGAGCCGATGAGGTTTTTGTCTTGGATGAAGATAGTAATGAGCATGAGGTTATATTTGATTTGAGAGTGGAGGAGGATGAGATAAATCCTGAAACTAAGGAGTGTGTTAGGTATTATTGCTCAGACAACACAAAAATAAATGGCGAGTTAGTATATAAGAGCGAACTGAGTAATGAGTTAAAGATACGTATATCTAACGAAGTACAAGATGTCTGCGACTATAAAGACACGTGCGATGATTAGAAAGTTTTTTACATTATTAATAAATTCAATCGTAGTATACATATATATAGTGTATCTTTTTATTTACATGTTGATAATATTTGCGATGAGAATATTTCCAAAGAGGTTGCGTCAGAGGTGGCGCTAACAAAGGTACGGAGGTGCCTTGAGAACTAAACTCAAAAAAACAGTAACTACGTTTTGTTACTGTTGTTAAGGTGTGCCGATCCCCACTAGAAATAGTGGGGGTTTTTAAACATTAAGTTATGGAGTCACTTAAAGATAGAAGAGAAAGATTAGATAAAGAACAAGAAGAAGCCACAAGAATTAAACACTTAAAGAGTAAGTTTAAAAGAAAGGTAAGGTCAGATATAATTGCGAGTGGCATTCAGTCAGTAAGGTATAAGTTGGATTATATTAAGAGTAACCCATCATCATCTATAGATAGTGACCTACCTTACAATTTAATATTAGAATGCTACGATGAATCAATAGAACAATTTCTAAAACTAAAGTTATGATAAGATTAAAATTATGGTTAAGAAGGAGAGGTTTACTATGTAAGAGATATGTATACAAACCTCCTAAAAAATTAAGGATACAGAGTACAGTTGATCCTGGGACTGTTGACTTCAATGAAATTTATGAGAATTTAAAAAAGAATCAAGATAAACGAAAACTAAATCAAACAAAATGAGTGAAAAAAAGACAGAGAACAAGAAAGAATTAGAAAGAGCCGAGAGATTCTTGGGCAAGGTATTCGTATTAGGAGATAGTAAGTATAGTAAGGATAATGTAGCCGAGTTATTGGTAGCGTATAGATCTTATATAGATTGTTACGACTCAGATATTGATGCGATAATGGACTACATAAACAAACATAAGCTATGGTCAGGTGGTCATGAAAGAGACTTTTCTTATAGAAGAAACTATCTATACAAATATATACGAGAGAAACATGGCTTCACGTATAGGGCTATTGGAGATATGTTTGGAGGAAAGAACCATGCTACTGTACTACATGGCATAAGGTTACACGATGATCTTATATCTAT
>ENA-ORXF01000307-ORXF01000307.1-marine-metagenome-genome-assembly--contig:-NODE-307-length-36920-cov-7.273756_pt1 | contig 36920 bp, 31 predicted proteins | sample MGYA00237864_ERZ511476 | MGnify/ENA primary metagenome ERZ511476 (study PRJEB26306, sample SAMN06343908) | marine metagenome | isolation source: coastal waters | place: Atlantic Ocean: West Antarctic...
TGTAACATTAGACGCTGTTGGAGATATTACACTTGATGCAGGAGGCGGAGATGTAAATTTTGCTGATGACGGAACAGCTTTTGCATTTGTTGCTGTAAGTGGTAATAATGCCATATTTGGTAATCCTGTTTCAGATGGTAAAATATTCATTCAAGGAAGTGATGGAGGAGATCAACAGGTTCTGATGGAATTAGACCCAGGCATAGGCGAAGGTTCTATAGGTTTTCATCCTAATGGTAGTTTGCAGATGAATCCACTTGGAATTACTATGAGTAACCAAGCTAGTGGGGGTACTTTCTCGTACAATACTGATGCTAGCTCTCTTGAATTCTCAACTTTTAGAAATAATGGTACTCAAAAAGGATCAATTGTTACAACTGCTAATGCAACATCTTACAACACTTCCTCAGATTACAGATTAAAACAAAATGTAGATTATGATTGGGATGCAACAACTGAATGTAAGAAATTAAAACCTTGTCAATTCAAATGGATTGGTGATGTTGCAATAGAAGATGGTGGTGGTGATGCAGCACCAATTATTACAGGATTTCTTGCACATGAATTACAAGCAGTAGTTCCTGACGCAGCTTTTGGTGTAAAAGATGCAACTGAAACCTATATAAATGATGATGGTGATAGCGCCACTCGAATAAAACCACAAGGAATAGACCAAGCTAAAATTATAGCTATACTAACTAAAACTATATTAGAACTTGAAGCTCGCATTACAGCACTAGAATAAAAAATCATTTTATATTATCAGTTTAAAAGACATAAATAAGATAAAGGTAAAAAACAATGTCGGCAATCATTACAGAAAAATTTAGACAACATAACGCAGATCAGTTTTTAGAGTCTTTTACAGAAGCCTCTCCAAACAGATATTATTTATTTTTAGGAAAGTCTACACCATTTACTAGTAGTACAACTGGTGGTTCAGATGGTATTCCTCCAATTCCCGGCGATAGCCCTCAAGAAGAATTTCGTGCATGGGACGCTATGTTGGCTGCAAAGAATATTCCTTCAAGTGATATTACAAATGCGCTTCCTCGTAGGAACTGGGCAAATGGTACAATCTATGATATGTACCAACACAACTATAATTCAAGCACTACTGCGACATCAGGTGCGACAAACCTTTATGACTCAACATTCTTTTTTATGACTTCTGCATTTAATGTTTATAAAGTACTTGACAATAATGGTGGTACTGCTTATAATGGTGCAGAACCAACAGACACAAGTAACTCTCCTGTTGCGATTGGTGGATATATTATTAAATATATGTACACCATTTCTCAGTCTGATTCTTCAAAATATATAACTACAGACTTTATACCAGTTTCTACTAATAGCACTGTTTCGGCTGCCGCAACTGATGGTGCTATCGAATCACTTAAAGTGACTGTTGGGTCTGGTTACACAAACGGAACATACTTTGCCGCAATTTACGGAGATGGTACAAGTGCTGGAACAGCTTCTGGTGCAATTGTTAGAATTACAGTTTCATCTGGTGCAATTGTTTCATACGGACTTACTGCTGGAACAGATACAACTATTAATACTGCCGGAGCTGGTTATACTTTTGGTTATGTAAATCTTGCAGATGCATTTATTTTCTCTGATGTTGGATTATCATCTTCTACTTCATTAGGAAGTGGTGGAACTGGTGGTGAAATTGAAGTTATTATTTCTCCTAATGGTGGTCATGGATTTAGTGCAATCACAGAACTTGGTGGTCATTATCTTATGACTGCAACAACACTGACTGCTGCTGAGGGTGATGACTTTACTGCTGGAAATGACTTTAGAAGTGTTGGTCTTATTGTTGACCCAACACTTTTCGGTACTACAACTGTTGCAACTAGTACGACATTCAGACAAACTTATGTTGTTAAACTTGCATCACACACAGGAACATTTGAACCTGATGAAGTAATTACACAGGCAACAACTGGTGCATCTGGTAGAGTAGTTGAGTGGGATCCTACATTGGGTCTGCTTTATTACGGACAAGAAAGTTACAAAGGATATGGAACAAATGCTACAAGTGGTGCATATGTTGCGTTTAGTGGTGCAAATTTAATTACAGGTGGAACATCTACTGCAAATGGAACACCATCAACCACTACTGAATCAATAACACTTGAATCTGGTTCTACACTATCTCTTACTACTGGTTATGCAACACCAGAACTTCAAGAGTATAGTGGCAATATAATTTATTTAGAAAACAGAAAACCAATTCAACGTGCTTCTGACCAAACGGAAGATATAAAAATTATAATTGAATTTTAGGAAATCATATGTCGCAACTTACAAATATAAATGTATCACCATATTATGATGACTTTGATAAAACAGATGATTTTCATAGGGTGTTATTTCGGCCAGGCTTTTCTATTCAGGCGAGAGAATTAACAACACTACAATCAATCCTTCAAAATCAAATAGAACAACATGGCAGTCATTTGTTCAAAGAAGGTTCTGTCGTAATTCCCGGCCAAGTATCTTATTCTAATGCTTATTATTCTGTTGCACTTGAATCCACATTCGGTAGTGAAGATGTAAGACCAAGCCAATACTATAATGCAACAACACCTGTTACACTCACTGGTGCAACCTCTGGTGTTAAAGCACAAGTTGTGGGATTCGCTGAAGGTTCTACTACTTCTCAACCATATCTTTATGTTCAGTATATTCAGACAGGTGATGATAATAATACTAGTGTGTTTTCAGATAGCGAAAACATTATTTCCGATTCTATTATTACACACACAACATCTTATGCTTCTAATGTTGCATCAGCAACAACCTTTTCCTCAAGTGCTTCTGGAGTTGGTTCTGCGGTAACTGTTGAGGCTGGGGTATATTATATTCGCGGTTCTTTTATAAGAAACGAAAAACAAACAGTAGTACTAAGTAACACATCAAAAACTGTTACATCTAGAGTTGGTTTCATTATTAACGAAACTTTAGTTAATCCAGAAACAGATGCAACTTTAACCGATAATGCAACTGGTTCAAATAACTATGCTGCTAAAGGCGCACACAGATTAAAAATTACTTTAACTCTATCTACACTAGATTCAGATTCAGTTGCTGATTCTAACTTTGTTGAATTGATTAGAACAACAACTGGTAGAGTGACTCAACTTACACGAGGAACAGATTATGCTGTTCTTGGTGACACTCTTGCTCGTAGAACATTTGACGAGTCTGGTGATTATACTGTAAGACCCTTTCAATTTTCATTAGGCGAATCTATTGATAATGATTACTTGGGCGAAACCAACGCGGGTATCTATAGTTCTGGTAACACAACTGACGGTGGTAATACTGCTAGTGAATCATTACTTGCAGTTACAGTTTCGCCAGGCAAAGCATATATCAAAGGATACGAAGTAGAAAAAACCGCTTCTACTTTCTTAGATTTAAACAAGGCTAGAGATTTTAATACAATCAATGCTGGTGTTACAACCTCTGAGATGGGTAACTTTGCATTTATCAGTAATTTATTTGGTTCTCCAGACATTGGTAATATCTCTGGTGAAACAACTCCATATGACGAAATTGAATTACGCTTAGATTTTACTTCAACTAGGGGAACTTCCTCTGGTGGTGAAATAATTGGTCTTGCAAGAGCTCGTGCAATTGAATATTTCTCTGGTACTATTGGTACTACTGCTGCAGAATATAAGTTATACTTATTTGATGTACGAATGATTACATACTTACAACTAAATGATTTGCCTTCTCCAACCCTGATTGTAAATTTTGCAACTGGTGGCGTACAGATTACTGGTGTAACTTCTGGTGCTACTGGATTCCTTTATTTAACACCAAACCAATTGTTGGGTCAGGAAGCTAAAAGACTTGCATTGACCAATGTTGTTGGAACATTCGTAAAAGGCGAAAAACTTATTTCATCTGATTCTGCTGAGACTGGTGGAATTATTGAAAACTCGGCAAATGCAGATTTAACTATTGTTAGTATTGAAGGTCAAGATGCAATTACTACTCACAGATTCAATCAAGCAAGATCAGTATTTCATTCACCATCTGGGTCAGCCAATTTCTCAGCTGATTTAGTTATGAGTCTTATTGATGAAAACCCTATACAGAAACTAGATGCTAAAGATGCAGATGGACTAGACGCAGACGGTAGATTTCAGGCTGAAGATGGTTCTTCTAATCTGGCTCTTGAGTCACAAAAATTTGCAAGACTTATTGAACCTGAGAAAAACTTATCTGTATTCAAACTTCCAAAAAGTCCAATTAAGACTCTTTTAACTGCAACAAATACTGGTGCAAGTGATACTCAATTTGTTGTTCGCAGACAGTTTGTTGGAACAACCAATTCATCCGGTGCGGTTACATTCACTGCTGGAACTAACGAAACATTCAATGCATTTTCGACAAAAGATTATACTCTATCAATCAGTGTTGCTGGTGATGGTTCTGGTGCTGTTGGAGATATTGTTTCTATATCTGGAATTTCTGGAACTGGTACTGGGTCAGTAACAATCACGAACAGTTCTGTTTTTGGTGCTAGTGCGAAGGTTAAGTTTATTGGTACAATAACAAGAACCTCTGTTCAACCAAAAACAAAAACAACTAATTTGATGAAGGAACTTAAAGTTCTTGCGGCAGATGTAGATGGTTCATATGGTATTCGGGCAACGGACAAAGATATTTCTCTTGGTCGTGCTGATGCATTTAAACTTGTTGGTGTATTTGATTCACAATCAGACTCTACCGATGCAACTGCTCCAGAATTAACACTTACAAGTATTACCGGAACTTTCCTCAGAGGAGAAAAGATTACTGGTTCTTCTTCTACTGCAATAGCAAGAATTATTGACACCACTAGTCCAATGTCATATGTCTTGACAGATGGTTTTGGTGCTACAGACTTTACCACAGCTGATACAATCACTGGTACATCTTCGGGTGCAACTGCTACTGTAACTGCTGTAACATCGGGTAGTGAAGTTATTACATCAAGATTTACTTTTGACTCAGGAATGAGAGATAACTTCTACGACATCTCACGAATTGTGAGAAAAGTTTCTGCCGCTGCACCTATAGGAAGATTACTCGTAGTATATGACTTCTTCTCTCATGGTGCTGGAGATTGTTTCACTGTTGATTCATACACTGGTGTTGCCGGACAAATGGAGTATGATGATATTCCAACATACACAGGAACAAAAGTAGATCCAGATAGCCCAACGCCATCTGGTCAGTTCCAACTTGCAAACTCTTATGACTTTAGACCTACAGTTCAAAACATCACTGGTGCATCAACTACATTATCTGTTGTAGATCAAATTACAGCAAACTCATTCAGTTTTAATTTCCGTCAGTTCACTGGAACTGGTGGTGTTACAGTTGATATGCCACAACCAACAAGTAACATTCAATCTGACTTTGAATTTTATCTAGGTAAAAAGGCTGCTTTATTCTTAACCACTACTGGTGAGTTCAAACTTATTGAGGGAGTTTCAGCTGAAGAGCCTTCTCCACCTAAAGGAATAGACAATGCAATGAAACTTGCAAGTTTATCTATTCCGGCATATACATTTAGTCCAAAGGATATAAGCCTTCAAAGATATAAGACTCAAAGATTTACTATGCGAGACATTGGTAGACTTAAAGATAGATTAGAAACTATCGAATCTATGACTGCACTTTCTCTTTTAGAAAGAGATGCAGAGTCTTTTGAAATTCAAGATGCAAATGGACTTAACCGATTCAAGTCTGGATTTGTTGTGGATAACTTTGCTGGACATAGAGTTGGTGATACTATAAATTCTGATTATCAAATCGCAATTGACCCAGCTAATAATGAAGCAAGACCAGTTTGTATTATGAGAAATGCAGAGTTGATTGAATTAGCAACTACTGATTCTGATAGAACTACTGTTGGTTATCAAAAAACTGGTGATTTGATTACATTACCCTATACTAATAAAACTCTTGTTGACCAACCTTATGCGACTAGAGTTGAAAATGTACAACCATACATTAATGCTTCTTGGGTCGGACAAATACAATTAACTCCAGATAGTGATAACTGGTTTGAAACTGAAACAGCTCCTGATTTGATTATCAATGTTGATGGTAACTTTAGTTCTGTTGTCAATGCAAATAGAAATAATCTGGGAACAATTTGGAACGCTTGGGAAACTCAATGGAGTGGTGTTGTAAGCATCACGCCGGGCGAACTGCAAAATACTTCTGGAGCTGGACGAATCCCAAATTTTATCTGGCAGAGAGGTATTCAGACAGTACGGTCTGATCTTAGAAGAACTGGTTTAAGCACTACAGTTGTAGAAAATGTTGTAGAAGAATCTACAGGCAATAAAATTATATCAAGAGCAGTAGTTCCATTTGTTCGTCCTAGAGAGATTACCTTTGTAGGACAAGGATTCTTACCAAACACAAGACTTTATCCTTTCTTTGAGGGTAAAGATGTTAGTGCATATGTTACTCCTGCTTCATCTACATATACGACAGACACTACAATCGTTGCTGGAAGTCCATTGATTGCTCAAACTTCAGGAAAGGTAGAAGGCACTTTCAATATTCCAGATTACAAATTTAGGGGACAACGATCTGTTCCTAAATTTAAAACAGGTGAAGTAGAATTTAGACTTACATCTAGCGCAACAAACCAAAGAGCTGGACTTGGTGGTGTTACCACTGACCCAGCAACAGCAGGATCAGTAATATATGCAGCTTCAGGTATTCTTGAAACAGAACAAGAAAGTATTGTTGCAACAAGAAACGCAACCATTGTACAAACCAATGTTTCAGAAACAACAAGTAACCTAACAACAGTACTTTCACCAGCATTTGCTGACCCACTTGCTCAGACTTTTGTGACTGATGATGAAGATGGTTCCTTTTTAACAAAGGTTGATGTTTTTGTTGCCGCGAAAGATAACACTTTACCATTGTGGGTAGAGATTAGAAATGTTGTTAACGGATATCCCGGCTCAAAGATTCTTCCTTTTGGTAGAAAATTATTGGAGTCATCTGAAATTAATGTTGATGACACAACTGGTACAACTGCAACAACATTTACTTTTGACTCTCCTGTTTATATACAGGGTGGTATAGAATATTGTGTGGTTCTCAGAACAAACAGTCTTAACTATTTAGTGTGGATTGCTCAGATGGGCGAACTTGATGTAAGTGGTTCTAATAGAGTTGTTTCCAAACAACCTTATCTTGGTGTTCTCTTTAAGTCACAAAACAATAAGACTTGGACATCTGTTAATCAACAAGATTTGAAGTTCAAATTACACAAAGCAGAGTTTAGTTCATCTACAGGTGTTTGTACATTAACAAATGATAATATCGGTGATGAAGTTACAGCAGAAGATGGCGACATTGTTTATGGTCGTAGACTACAACAGAATCCAGTTAGATTAACAGACAGTTCTACGGTTGCAAAAATTACTCATGGCGATCATGGCATGTACTCTACTTCTAATAATGTTACAATTACTGGTGTAAATTCTGGCATCTCTACTACTCTAGCAGCTGCTATTACCGCAACAGCAACTTCACTGACACTTACTTCTGCAACAAACTTTGCTGCAAGTAACAGAAGTTCTCGTTGTTATATAAAAATTGGTACTGAAATAATCTTCGGAACATTGTCTAGTACAACGATTTCAAGTTTGACACGAAGTGTTGAAGATGGAGTTGCAGTAGCTCATGCCGCGGGTGCGACAGTAGAACTTTATCAAGTGTTTGGTACTCCTCTTATTGAAATCAATAAGACACATGCTGCACTTGCAAACATTAATATAGACTCTTATACAGTTGCTCTTACTACGGCACCAACAGTTAGTGGTGCATCTACAGATGTTGAAACTGGTGGGATTATTACTTACGCAACAGAGAACTACAGATTTGAAACAGTTAAGTCAAATATTTCTCTATTAGAGTTGCCTAGTACAAAAATTAGTGCTCAACTTAAAACGACTACTGCAACAAGTCCGAGTGGTTCAGAAACTTCATTTATTAAAGACACAACCTTTAGTGCTATTTCACTAGATGAAACATTCAACATAGACACTTCTTCTATGGTCTGTTCTAATGTTAATGAAACAAATGAATTAGGTTCTGCGAAATCATTGACTCTACCAATCACATTATCAACAACAAATACCAGTGTTTCTCCTGTTATTGATACTGCAAGGCTATCAATGGTTCTGATAGCAAACAGAATTAATAATGTAGATAGTAGTTCAGATGTTTTCCCCACATCAGAATTTTCAGCAATGACAGAACCAGATGGGGATGGTAACGCAGCAATCTATATTACTAAAAAGGTTTCTCTGGAAAATCCTGCTACTTCTATAAGAATGTTCTTTGCTGGACATAAGACCAATACTTCTGAATTTAAAGTATTATTTAAAATATTACGATCAGACCAATCTGATGACTTTGATGACTTGGGTTATGTGTTCTTTAATGATGATGGAAGTCCAGATAAGACTGTTGCTGCTTCATTGGGTAAAACTAATTTCCAAGAATATGTTTATACTGCTGGAGTTAAAGATGACGATACTGGAGAACCACTTCCAGAGTTTAGTCAATTTGCAATCAAGATTGTAATGCAAAGTACAGACGCAGCTAACCCCCCACGAATTAAAGACCTTAGAGTCTTAGCACTGGCTACATAAAATGGCAGAATTTTTACAAGTAGAAGGAAAAAGAGATTTAGTTAGAGATACTAACTCTGGCGCAATTATAAATAATAATCGTAGTGCATACGATATGGCAAGACGAAGAGCATCTGAAGCAAAAAAGCAAAGAGATGAAATTCGTACTGCGACAAGACACATAAATAGTTTAAAGTGTGAGATGCACGAAATTAAATCTATGTTAGAAACTTTATTGGATAGAAACTAATGTCAATATCATCATCAGAAATTACAACCTCAGCTACCCTAGAACAATTTAGGGTTCAGTTTAACAATCTGGTTACAGATGTATTAGGTTTTGAAAGTGGTACTTCCAATTTTGCAAATGTGTCTGTTGCAGAAGATGGTAATATTACATTTGAGGGTGCAACAAATAATGGTTTTGAAACCACACTAACTGCCGCTGACCCGACTGCTGACAGAACAGTCACACTTCCAGATGCTACTGGAACATTGTTAATGACAGGTGCTACGCTCGATGGCGTTGGTACTGCTTTGTCATTCGGTGATAGTGGAGCAGCAACTGATGCAAGATTAAGATTCGGTGCAGCTTCAGATATGGATATCTACCATGATGGTACAAATTCATTCATAGACAATAAAACTGGTATATTAAAAATTGCAACTGCAACTTCTGGTATTGCTATTACTATTGGACACACAACATCAGAAACCACAATTGCAGATAATTTAACCGTAACTGGAACTGCAAATATTGTGGGTGCATTATCATTAAATGGAACAGCAATTACAGCTAGTGCGGCAACAATAAATAACTCTGCATCTATAGGTTTAACAACTGCATTGGCAGTTGCACTATAAAAGACTAGAGTAATAGAGGAAGTAAAATGGCACAGGATTTTGAACGAAACATTGCAAGGAATATCGGAACATCGGCAGTTACTATCTTTACAGCAAATAGTGATGATGCGATTGTTGGTATTAACTTAGCGAATGTAACAGTAGGACAAATTAAAATAAGTGTATATGTAACCAATAGTGGTTCTGATTTCTATATAATTAAGGATGTACCTATCCCTAGTGGTGCGGCATTACAAGTACTTGATGGTGGAGCTAAATTCGTATTACAAAGTGGTGATGCACTAAAAATTCAGTCAGATACAGCTAGCTCCTGTGATGCTTGGGTAAGTCGCGTAGACACAATCAGTTCATAGGAGTAAAGAATGCCTTATATAGGTTCGGGTTTAAAATTTGGAGGATTTGTATCTACAATCAAAGATACATTTGCTGGTGACGGAAGCGCAACATCTTTCACACTGTCAAGGGCAGTAATAAGTGCCTTTGACTTAGAAGTGTTTGTGGGCAATGTGCGACAAAATCCAGATGTTGCTTATACTGTGTCTGGTACAACTCTTGCATTTACTGGAACTCCAGCTAATGGTGAAGTAATTTATGCTGTTCATCAAGCTGGTTCATTGTCTACTATTACACCAAATTCAAACTTAGGTTCAAAAGATTATTCAATTAGTGGCGATCTTAGTCTTCTTGTTGATAACACATCTGCACTTAGTTTTGGTGCAGATTCAGAAATTGCTCTAACACATGTCGCAGATACAGGATTATTATTTAAGAATAAAAACACATCTGGTAACTCCGGTATTGGTGCGGTTCTTACTTTCCAAACTGGTGATACTGATATTGCCGCAAATAATGTTTTAGGTGAAATAAAATTCCAAGCTCCTGATGAGGGTACTGGCACAGATGCAATTTTAATTGCTGCTGGTATCGCAGCGGTATCAGAAGGTGACTTTAGTTCTTCAAACAACGCAACTAAACTTTCATTTAGAACTGCTGCTTCTGAAGCAGCTTCTGAGAAAATGTCTTTAAGTTCTGGTGGTAATCTAAGTTTTGATGGTAACTTAATAATGGGTTCTGCTACTGTTACAGAGGCACAAGCAGAAATACTTGATGGTGCTACATTAACGACAGACGAACTAAACATTTTAGATGCAAGTGCTGGTAATACTGCTATTGCTTCTGATATCGCAACTAGCGCAGGCGCGATTACATCAAACAATTTTAAAATTAAACATACTCTTACTTTAAATGCAACACTATCTGATAATGCAGAACATGCAGATATTGTAGTTACAAACAATAAAGTATTAGCAACATCTGTTATTATAGCAAGTGCAAGTGTAGATGCTCACATAAACATTCATACAATTGCAGCAGGGTCATTTAGAGTGCGTATCACTAATAAATCTGATGGAAACTTCGCAGATGACTCGACTTTGATTTTAAATTATAGAATATTATAGAATACTTGGTATTTCCTCTCTTATAAATACTAACAAAGGGGAACTCCATGCCTTCATCAAAATTTGAGTTGGATTCAGACATTGCTAGCCTGTTTAAGGACTTGGAAAAAGTTGCAAGTACTACTCAAGTTACCGCACCTCATGTTCCTAAAATACAATCAGAAGATTTTACTGAACTTTTCAGTGGGTTAAATGATGCCCATGAAGAAGCGAAGATTGAAGTTGAACTAAAATTATCTTCAGATGAAAAAGATAAACTAGAAGCATTCTCTAATCTTGTTGAAACCTTTGACGAGATTATCCAACCAGAACCAGAAATCCTACCTGAAGTTATTCAAGAAAAAGTTGTCGAACCAATTGATGAAAGTGGAAAACTCCAAGCACTTGAACAACTATTCTCTGAATTAGTTGAACCAGAACCAGTAGTGGAGATGGTTGAAACACCTAAAGAGATTGTTGTTGATGAGATCAAGGTAGAAGCTTTAATTGAAGAACCTACAATTGTAGAGAAGAAAGCAGACCTTGTAGATAAGGCTATTGCACACCTTGATGGTATGCAAGAGAAGACTGAGCTCAAAGAAGAAGTTGCTCAGATTGCAACTTTACGAAAAGAATTTGATAACTTCAGATCACTCATTGCACAACAGATATCATCAACACAAATGTCTGGTGCTGGTGGTGGTGAAGTTAGACTTGAGTTTTTAGATGATGTTAATAGAGCTAGTTCAACGGTAGATGGTAAGTTTTTACAGTATCAAGCATCGTCTGGTAAGTTTATTGGTGCAGATGCTTCTGGTGGATCATCAGCTGCTGATGACTTAACTGCTGGTGATGCCGCAGTTACTTTAACAACATCTTCTGGCAACATTACAATAGATGCCGCTGCCAACAACAGTGATATTATTTTCAAGGGAACAGATGGTGGTTCTGATATCACTATGCTCACTCTTGACGGTAGTGCTGACGGTGCAGCTGCATTTAAATCAACGGTTACTGCAACAGGAATTATAATTGGTTCGACTGCTGTTACATCAACAGCTGCTGAACTGAATATTCTTGATGGTGTTACATCGACAGCTACAGAACTAAATTTTCTTGATGGTTCAACAGCAAATAGTGTTGTAAACTCTAAAGCAGTTGTTTATGGTTCATCTGGAGAACTGGCAGGAACACTATCTACAGTTGCACAGACAAATGTTACTTCACTAGGTACTTTGACCGCATTGACTATTGACAATGTTGTGATTAATGGTTCTACTATTGGACACAGTGACGACACAGACTTGATTACCGTTGCAGATGGTATCGTAACAGTTGCAGGCGAAGTGCAAATGACCACCTTAGATATTGGTGGCACAAATGTTACATCAACTGCGGCTGAACTAAATGCTTTAGACGGAATTACAGCAGTAGTTGGAGAACTTAATGCTCTTGATATTGGCACAACAGCAATAGGTACTGCTGTTGCTTCTAAAGCAGTTATATTAGATTCCAGTAAAGACTACTCAGGTATAAGAAATCTTACTGTAAGTGGAGAATTAGATGCAGCCACTGGAGACTTCTCTGGTGCAGTAGATATTGCTGGAGACCTTACATTGTCAGCTGGTGCAGATGGCGCCCTTACATTTGGTTCTGCCAGTTCAGTTAAATTTGGTGATAACAATGCCGCATCTTTAGTCTTTGAAGAAGCTGACAATGCGTACATGACCTTTGTAACAACCAACTCATCAGAAGCAGTTAAGTTTGATAAAGCACTAGACATTAATGCGGCTGTTCAAATAGATGCCACTTTAACAGTTGGTGTTGATGATACTGGTTACGATTTCAAACTATTTGGTGCAACATCTGGCGCACATATATTGTGGGATGCATCTGATGATGCATTAGAAACAGCCGGTGGTGCAACAATTAATATCATAAAAGATAAACTAAAAATTGCTGGTACTGCGGTTACTACAACTGCTGCCGAATTGAACTTCTTAGATACTGCATCTGCTAACTCTGTAGTCAATAGTAAAGCAGTTATCTACGGTTCATCTGGTGAACTTGCTGGTCTTCTTTCTACTGCCGCCCAAACTAATGTGACAAGTCTTGGTACTCTCACAGCGTTGACCGTTGATGATGTTGCTGTAAACGGCAAAGTCATCACAATGACAGGTTCTAGTAACGATACTGCGGTATTTACTGCCGAGGCAAATGGTGCGTTAAGTATTGTTACAACAGACGCTGGTGGTGCAGCTGGCAATATTCAAATTACTGCTGATGGTACTGCTGAACTTGCAGGCACTACAGTTACTTTAGATTCTAGTGGAAATATTGTTCTTGATGCAGATGGTGGTACGATTACCTTTGCAGATGCGAGTTCTTCATTAGGTACGATTACTTCAAGTGGTTATTCGGGTACAGCTGCTGTCGCAACAACAGTCACAATAACAGATAACGAAGATACAAATGAAGAGAATGTTCTGGTATTTGTTGCTGGAGCAGATGCAGACGGTGGTAATGTAGGACTTGAATCAGATGGAAACTTAAAATATAATCCAAGTACAGGTACATTGTCTGTTACAAATATGGTTGTTTCGGGAACTCAAACAATTGTAGACTCTGTAACAATGAATGCGAGTAATGCAGTTATATTTGAAGGTTCAACTGCTGATGCACACGAAACTACACTAACAACTATAGATGCAACAGGTGACAGAACAATATCTTTACCTAATGTATCTGGTACAATACCTGTTCTTGCAGCTGCAAGTGCGACTGCAATTACTTCGACTCCTGCTGAACTGAATAAACTTGATGGTGCAACTGTTGTGGTTGGAGAAATTAATGCATTAGACTTAGGAAGTACCGCTGTTGGTACAGCGATAGCTTCTAAAGCAGTTATATTAGATTCCAGTAAAGACTATGCAGGCATAAGAAATCTAACAATCTCAGGAGAGATAGATGCGGCAACAGGAGATTATTCTGGTGCTGTTGACATTGCAGGCGCAACAACAACCGCAGCTATAACTGCAAGCGGTATCATAAAAACTGATGATTCTACTGCGGCAACTTCTACTACAGACGGTTCATTGCAAACTGATGGTGGTCTATCAGTAGTATTAGACGCAGTTATTGGTGATGACTTACTTATGCTTAGCGATGCATCAGTCATTCATTTTGGTGCTGACAGTGATGTAACTCTTACGCACGTTGCAGATACAGGATTACTCCTAAACGGCACAAGTGTGATTCAGTTCAATGATGCATCTCAAAATATTGGTGCTCCAAGTAACGCAATCCTAGACATCAATGCGACAGACGAAGTAGAAATTAATGCAACTCTAATTGATGTCAACGGAAACCTAGATGTTTCTGGTACAGGTGTCATTGCAGGCGCAGTCACTACTGCGGCTTTAACCGCAAGTGGTATTATCAAAACAGATGATACTACAGCAGCAACTTCTACAACTGATGGTTCACTACAAACAGACGGTGGTTTATCTGTAGCTGCTGATGCAATCATTGGTGATGATGTTAAACTATTATCTGATAGCGCAGTCCTAAGTTTTGGTGCTGATGCAGAAGTTACTTTAACACACGTTCATAATGATGGACTATTACTTAATACTGATATGCAACTTCAGTTTAGGGATAGTGCAATCAATATCAGGTCAGACGCAGATGGTGATTTGGATATTAATGCAGATGACGAAATAGAACTCAATTCAACTCTAATAGATATCAATGGTAATGTTGAAATTAGTGGAACACTTGCACAAGCAGATGCCATAACAATGGCTACAAATAAAAAGATAATATTTCGTGATGCTGCAATTCACATTAGTTCAACCGCTGATGGTGATTTATCCATTGCTGCTGATGATGAAATAGATATTACTTCAACCTTAATAGATATCAATGGTAATGTTGAAATTAGTGGTACTGCGGCCATCGTAGGTATTGCTACATTTACTGATGATATCATCATAGGTGATGGAAAAACTATTGGTTCTGCAAGTGATGTAGATGCTATGACCATTGCTTCTAATGGACAGGTAACATTCACACAAACTTTAATTGGTACAGCCTTAGATATCTCAGGCGATATAGATGTAGACGGAACTGCTAATTTAGATGTAGTAGATATAGATGGTGCTGTAGATATGGCTTCTACCTTAGCGGTTGCAGGAGCAACTACAACTGCGGCTTTAACTGCGAGTGGAATTATCAAAACAGATGATAACACTGCTGCTACAAGTACAACAGATGGTTCATTGCAAACTGATGGCGGTTTATCAGTAGTTTTAGATGCTGTTATTGGTGATGATTTATTCTTACTTAGTGATGCAGCTGTTCTTAACTTTGGTGCAGACTCAGATGTAAAACTAACACATGTTGCTGACACAGGACTTCTTTTAAATGGTACATCAGTAATTCAATTCAATGATGCATCACAGAGTATTGGCGCTCCAAGTAACGCAATACTTGATATCAATGCAACTGATGAAATAGAACTCAATGCAACTCTAATTGATGTCAACGGAAACCTAGATGTTTCTGGTACAGGTGTTATTGCAGGTGTATTAACAGCAAACGCAGGTGTTGTTGTAGACGAACTTACTATTGATGCTGACACCATTACAGCTACAGATGACTTCATAATAGATGCAGCAGGTGACATAACACTTGATGCAGGGGGCGGAGATGTAAATTTTGCTGATGATGGAACAGGTTTTGCATTTATTGCTAGAACTGGTAATAATGTCATATTTGGTAATCCTGTTTCAGATGGTAACATATTAATTCAAGGAAGTGACGGAGGAACTGGTCAAGTTTACATTGAAATAAACCCAGGCGTAAACGAAGGTGTTTATGCTTTTCATGCCAATGGTGCGGGTAGTAGTGGAAATCAACTTGGACTGACTCTATTTAACCAAACGAACGGCCCTACTTTATCGCAGAATACGAGTGCTAGCTCTTTTGAATTCCAAACTTTTAGAAATAATGGTACTCAAAAAGGAGCTATTGTTGGAAGTGCTAATGCAACTGCTTATCAAACAAGTTCAGATTACAGATTAAAACAAAATGTAAATTATAGTTGGGATGCAACAACTGAGTGTAAAAAATTAAAACCTTGTAGATTTAAGTGGATTGGTGATGTTGCAATAGAAGATGGTGGTGGAGATGCAGCACCAATTGTTACAGGATTTCTTGCACATGAATTACAAGCAGTAGTTCCTGACGCAGCTTTTGGTGTAAAAGATGCAACTGAAACATATATAAATGATGATGGTGACAGTGCCACCCGAATAAAACCACAAGGAATAGACCAAAGTAAAATTATCAGCATCTTAACCAAAACAATACAAGAACTTGAAGCTCGGATTACAGCGGGTGGACTTTAGTTAATGACTAAATAAGAGATAAAGGAAGAACAAATGGCTATTCCAAGTTCAAAAGTAACACTAAAAACATATTGTCTTAGAGCTCTAGGATTTGGTGTTATTGATATCAATGTATCAGATGACCAAATAGATGATAGGTTAGATGAAGCATTGCAATACTTCTCACAATATCATTACGATGGTATTGAGAAGATGTATCTTAAACATAAAATAACTGCGGCTGATAAAACTAGAGCGCTTAGTAATACAACTACTACTGCAACAGATTCAATAGATAGTGATGCAACGGCATCTTTCACAGAAGGAAACAATTTCATTCCAATGCCACAGGCGGTGGTTTCTGTATTAAGTATCTTTCCATTTGATGATGTTGCAACAAACAATATGTTTGATATTAGGTATCAACTTAGACTAAATGACTTATATGATTTTAGTTCTACTTCTGTTGTGCATTACCAACAGACAATGCAACACTTAGATTTCCTTTCACACATTCTTGTTGGTGAGAAACCTGTTCGTTTCAACCAACATCAAAATCGTCTATACATTGATATGGATTGGACAAATGATATTAGTGAAGATGAGTTTGTAATTATTGAGTGTTATCGTAAGATTGACCCAGCATCATATACTGATATATTTGATGACATCTATCTAAAAAGATATGCAACTGCTTTGATTAAAAGACAATGGGGTGCAAACCTTTCCAAGTTTAGTGGTGTCGCAATGTTAGGTGGTGTTACAATGAATGGGGAAACTATCTTTACACAGGCACAAGATGAGTTAAACAAACTAGAAGAACAAATCCAATTATCATTTGAAACACCAATTGATTATATGGTAGGATAACCAAATGGCAGTTAATAGTGCATTTCATACTAACAACCTATCCTCTATTTCTACGGAAAGAGCTTTGTATGCTGACTTAGTTAAAGAAGCAATACAAATCCATGGCCATGATGTGTTTTATGTTAATCGTACAACTGTTGCTCTTGATAGTGTTCTTGGTGAAGATGCACTTTCCAAATTTACAAACGCACAACCTATCGAAATGTATATAGAAGATGCAGAAGGTTTCGGTGGCGACAAAGAAATTATAACACAGTTTGGTTTAGAAAACCGCAACGAAATTACTTTTGTTGTTTCCAAAGAACGCTTCCAAGAACTGGACAGCCAGATTACACTAGAGAGTGGAACAGGTACTACAGGTGGTTCTATTGTATTGGAAACAGCTACAACAGACACAACAGTGGCTGGGTCATCCGTATTAACTGTTGTAAATAATAACAACTTTTATATAATACAAGACACCGCACTAACTGATGCAGACAGACCAGTTGAAGGTGACTTAGTTTTTCATCCTGTTCTGGAGAAGATGTTTGAGATTAACTTTGTAGACCACGATGAACCATTCTATCAACTAGACAATAATCCTGTTTACAAATTGCGATGCAAACAGTTTGAATATAGTTCAGAGGATATGGCAACTGGTATTGAAGCTATTGATGCAATTGAAGATGCCTTATCAGTTGACTCAAGAGCATTCCAGTTTACATTAGAACAAGAAGGAACATTCAACGAAGACATTAGACTAGAGTTCTCACTTGACGGACTAGTGTTAGAGGAAACAGACGGTGATAATATCGTTGCTGAAGATGATACACATGGTGGTGCTATCCAGTTAGAAAATGCTGCTGATAGTGGTGACGCTGAGTTCCTAATTTCAGAAGACTATATAATAGGTGATTACAATATAGATAAAACAGCACAAAATGAATTGTTCGATGAACTTGATGATACCGTCTTAGATTTCTCAGAATCAAATCCATTTGGTGATATAGGGAGTAGTACATAATGCTAGGACAATCATTTTACCACGAAACAGTAAGAAATGTAATCGTTGCTTTTGGAACGATGTTTAACAATATTCAGATTGTTCGCAAGGACAATACTGGTGCAGTAACTCAGGCAATGAAAGTGCCACTTGCGTATGGGCCGAAACAAAAATGGTTAACTAGATTAGACCAAGACCCATCACTTGCCACATCAACTGCAATTACTTTACCAAGACTAGGTTTTGAAATTGGTTCATTGACATATGATCCAACTAGAAAAATGAATCGTGTTCAGAAATTCAAGAAAGTAAAAGCTTCTGGTGCTGACGCAGGAAAACTTGACTCACAATATATGCCTGTTCCATATAATATGGACATTACATTATATGCCATGGCAAAAAACTCTGATGATGCACTACAGATTGTAGAACAAATTCTTCCTTATTTCCAGCCTGATTATACAATCACAATAAATGACAACTTGGGTATGGGTATCAAAAAAGATATTCCTATTATCTTAACATCTGTTGGTTATGAAGATAGTTATCAAGGAGATTTTGAAAGTCGTAGAGCAATCATTTATACTTTATCTTTTACAACTAAGTTTTATCTATATGGCCCTGTCACTTCTTCAAGTGTTATCAAAACCGTACAGGTAGACCAGTTTGCAAATCTACCAGAAGTTGCACCCACAAGAGAACAAAGATATACCGTTACACCTTCTCCATCAACCGCTGATGCCGATGATGACTTTGGTTTCAATGAAACATCATCATTCTTTGAAGATGCAAAAACTTATGACCCTGTTTCTGGTACAGATAAAAAATAAGGATTATTATGAAGGACACCGAGCAAATCATTGGTGACGCTTTGGGAATACTTGACTTTGACCCTGATAAAAAAGAAATCAAAGAACACAAGGATCTCCCTCGTGTTATACCACCTACCAACGAAGATGATGTTGATAATGACTACAAGTATCAAAGAGAAAATCTTTACAACCTAATTGAACGAGGTCAAGATGCAATTGATGGTATCTTAGAGCTTGCAAAAGAATCAGAGCATCCAAGAACCTATGAGGTTGCACTGAATGGTATCAAACAGGTTGCAGAGGTCACAGAGAAACTTGCAGACCTTCAAGAAAAAATGAGAAAGTTAAAAGAAGTTCCTAACAACGCGCCTAAGAGTGTGACCAATGCATTGTTTGTTGGTTCTACTGCGGAATTACAAAAGATGTTAAAGGGTAAACCTGATGACTGAAACAACTTATCTAGGAAACCCTTTACTCAAAAAGGCAAATGTATCTCAAGATTGGACTGAGGAGCAATTGCGTGAATATTCAATTTGTATGGAAGACCCTCTATACTTTATTCAAAATTATGTAAAAATTGTTTCTCTTGATTTGGGTTTAGTGCCTATCAAGATGTATGACTTCCAAAAAGAAATGGTTGGTACATTCCACAACAATCGCTTTACTATTTGCAAACTACCTCGTCAGTCTGGTAAATCTACCATTATGATTTCATATATTTTGCACTATGCATTATTTAACGATAGTGTTAATATTGCAATCCTTGCAAACAAAGCGTCAACCGCAAGAGACTTATTGGGTAGGCTGCAACTTGCATATGAAAACTTACCTCAGTGGTTACAACAAGGGATTATGTCTTGGAACAAGGGTTCTCTGGAATTAGAAAACGGATCTAAGATACTTGCATCTTCTACTTCTGCTAGTGCGGTTCGTGGTGGTTCTTATAATATCATCTTCCTTGATGAGTTTGCATATGTTCCCTCTAATGTAGCAGAACAATTTTTTAGTTCTGTGTATCCCACAATCTCATCAGGTAAAACTACGAAAGTTATGATAGTAAGCACCCCTCATGGTATGAATATGTTTTATAAACTATGGGTAGATGCCGAAGAAAAGAGAAATAGTTATATTCCTGTTGAAGTTCACTGGAGTGAAGTGCCCGGCCGTGATGAAAAATGGAAGAAAGAAACCATTGCAAACACGAGTGAACAACAATTTAACACAGAGTTTGAATGTGAGTTTCTTGGTTCTATTGATACACTCATATCTCCAACAACTCTAAAAAGATTAACATATAGAACACCAATTCAATCTAATGCTGGACTAGATGTTTATGAACAACCCAAAGAGGGTAATACATACCTATTGACTGCTGATGTGTCCAGAGGGGTCGCTAACGACTACTCAGCGTACATTGTGTTTGATGTTTCGCAAGTTCCGTATAAGGTGGTTGCAAAGTTCAGAGATAACGAAATTAAACCATTACTGTTCCCACAGAAAATACATCAGGTTGCAAAGGCATATAATACAGCATTTGTTCTAATTGAAGTAAATGATATTGGAGAACAAGTCGCAAACGCTATGCAGTTTGATATGGAATACGACAACCTTATTATGGCATCTATGCGTGGTCGTGCTGGTCAAATACTGGGCGGTGGTTTTTCTGGAGGTAAGGCTCAGTTGGGTGTAAGGACAACCAAAGCAGTCAAGAGAATAGGGTGTTCTAATCTAAAACAATTGGTTGAGGACAATAAACTTATCATAGAAGATTTTGATACAATCAACGAACTATCTACATTTATTGTCAAAGGTTCATCACACGAAGCAGACGATGGATGTCACGATGATATGGTTGCGTGTTTGTTTATCTTTGCGTGGGTGACCGATCAAACTTATTTTAAAGAACTTACTAATAACGATATTAGACAACAGATGTATTTGGAAAACCAAGACCAATTAGAACAGGACATGGCGCCATTTGGGTTTGTGGTTGATGGATTAGAAGATGATAATAACGGAACTGCTATAGATGAATATGGAACTAAGTGGAGTCCAATAGTTAGAACTTATGATACTAACTGGTAAAGATATTAAAGAAACTCAATTAAATCGTTGTCAAGCTTAATCCAACAATTAGAACAGACAACTTTACATTGATTCATTAGTTTATGAACTTCTTTTCTACTTTCGTCATTAGCACCAACACGTTTTGTTTGTTTACGAATTAATACATCATGCGGATAAAGTTTAAGGCACACAGTCTCGCTTTCTCCACAATGAATACAAAATTCATCACCAAGATGGTTGTTTAACCAAGACACCCTCTTTTGATAGTTTCTACGGGCTACTTTTTTTATAGTTTCTTTATATTTTTCGTAGTGTTCGTTTGTCATGGTACTATTTATAAGTTTTACAGCATATAAAACCTAGTTTTTAGAAACTTAGTTTTTATAAATAAAAGGAAATAAAGGGTAATCGTTTAGATTAAGGAGTAAAAATTATGTCATTTTTAGTCTCGCCTGGCGTTAGTGTCAGAGAAGTAGATTTAACAAATGTAGTTCCAGCTGTTGCAACCTCTGTTGGTGCAATCGCCGGTGCGTTTCAAAAGGGCCCAGTTGGTTCTGTAACAACCATTACATCAGAAGAACAACTGGTGCAAATATTCGGAAAACCTCAAACGGCAAGTAATCAGTTTGAAACATTTTTTTCTGCTACAAACTTTTTACAGTATGCAGATAATTTAAAAGTAGTAAGAGCAGAAAGTGCAATACTAAATGCTGGTGCAAACTCTGGAATACTTATTCGTGACGATGACCACTATCAAGCATCTTTTGAAGATGGTTCTGGTTCTCATGGAGAGTGGGCCGCAAGGACTGCTGGAACTCATGGTAACGGAATTGGTGTAGATATCTGTGGTGGTAAAAGAGCATTTAAACAACCACTTGGAACACTTAATCTAGTAAATGGTGCTGGTGCAGTTGGTGACTTATCAATTACAGTTGATAACCAAGATGCAGCTCTTGCGGTAATCGCAGTTGGTGATATCATTTCTTTCCAAACTGCTTCAGTTGTTGTTGGAGTAGTTGCTGGTGCAATCACAGTTGCTACTAAAAACTTAGTAGTTGACGGAAACTCTGGTACAATCGTAGTTGGAGATAGAGTACTCGGTGCTGGTATATCTGATGGAGATGTAGTTGTTAAAGTTGTAACAATAACCGACCAACAGAACCTTGTACTTGATAAAGCAATCACAGTTGCAGATAACGCCCCTCTTGTATTTTCAAAAGATACACAAGTAGAATCTAAAGGTGAAGAATATGAAGTAAGTTCAGTTTCTTCTGAAACTTTAACAATTCGTTTACTTGATGACCCTGCTGGTGCTGGTTTACAAACAATCATTCCAGACAATTCACTTATCACAAGACGTTGGAGATTTTCTGACTTATTTGATGAGGCGCCGGGCACATCTGCATGGTCTACTGAAAATGCTCGTGGAGAAAAGGACGAAATTCATGTTCTAGTTTATGACACAGTTGGTGATATCACAGGATTTGCAGTAGGTGTTGCTGGACAAAGAACAAGTTCAGTAATAGAAAGATTTACAAATATGTCAAAGAACCCAAATGCTAAAACAGCACAAGGTTCTAACAACTATTACTCAGATGTTATCTTCGCACAATCACAGTTTATTTACTGGACAGATCATTTAGCTGCTGGTTCTAACTGGGGAACAGATATTGCATCTGGTACAGACTATACACTAGTAAGTGGTGTTGATGTTTCTACATTAACTGGTGGAACAGATGACTTTGCAACAACTAATGGTGAGATTACACTTGCATATGATAAGTTTCTAGATACAGAATCATTAGATATTAACTTAGTTATAGGTGGTTCTTCAAGTGTTACTGCTGATACAGAAGCAAATATGGACACTCATGTAACAATGATTACCGCTCTCGTGGAAACTCGTAGAGATTGTGTAGGATTTGTTTCTCCATATCGTGGTGCTACAGTAGGAATCGCAAATTCAATTACTGCAACTAAAAATGTTGTAGATGGTTTCAATACTTGCCCAAGTTCATCTTATATGGTTTTCGATAGTGGTTATAAGTATATGTACGATAAGTACAACGATGTATTCCGTTTCGTACCTTTGAATGGTGATACTGCTGGTCTTTGTGCTTTCACAGACCAAATTGCAGATTCATTCTTTTCCCCTGCTGGTTTCAATAGAGGAAATGTTAGAGGTGCGGTAAAACTTTCGTTCAACCCAACTAAGGCAGAACGAGATCAACTTTACAAGGCAAGAATAAATCCTGTTGTCAATTTCCCAGGCCAAGGCGTGGTGTTGTTTGGTGACAAGACTGCTCTTTCAAAACCAAGTGCATTTGATAGAATCAATGTAAGGCGTTTGTTCTTACTTCTTGAAAAAGCAATTTCAACTGCTGCTAAATTCCAACTCTTTGAGTTCAATGATGAGTTCACAAGAGCACAATTTAGAAATCTAGTTGAACCATTCTTGAGAGATATTCAAGGAAGAAGGGGTATCACAGACTTTAGTGTTATTGCAGATGGAACAAACAATACTGGTGAGGTCATTGACCGAAACGAGTTTGTTGCAGACATCTTCATTAAACCTGCTAGGTCTATCAACTTCATATCACTTAACTTTGTCGCTGTAAGAACAGGCGTAGCATTTACTGAAGTAGGAGGCTAAAATGGCTAGTATAGATGACTTTAAAGCAAATCTGATTGGTGGTGGCGCTAGAGCCAACCAATTCAGAGTAACAATGACACCACCTTCTGGTATCGCTATTGGATTAGATGTTCGTAGAACTTCATTCCTCGTAACTGCTGCTCAATTACCAGCATCTACATTGACTGAAATTCCAGTTCCATTCAGAGGTAGAAATATCTACATCACAGGTGATCGTCCAGCACCTGAGACTTGGAATGTTACTGTATACAACGATACTGATTTTATGATTAGAAACGCGATGGAATTATGGCAGAATGGTATTAACAGTTATGTTGATAACACTGGTGTAATTTCTCCTTCTGATTATCAAACAGATTTAACTGTTGAACAATTAGACAGAGATGATACAGTTCTAAAGAGTTATATCTTCAGAAATGCGTTTCCAACTTCAATTGCTGCAATCGAACTATCGAATGCAGAAGCAACTGAGATTGAAACATTTGAAATAAACTTCAGATATCAACACTTTGAACCTTCAGGTGTGAGTTTCTAAACCTACTAAATATAACACAAGGTAGGAGATTAACATATAATGGCTGAATTATTTGGTTTTAAATTTGAAAAAGTGTCCGACACTGGCTCTCAAGAAAGGTTTACTGAACCCAGTTCAGAAGACGGAACTCTTGAGGCTGCCGGTGGCGGGTTTTATGGACAACTGTTAGATACAGACGGTAGAGAACGAACCGAGCACGACTTGATTCGTAGATATCGTGATATAGCACAACAACCTGAGTGCGATAGTGCAATTGAAGACATTATCAACGAAGGTATTGTTGCGAATGAAAAAGATCAAGCGATAGCAATTGTTCTTGATAGACTTGCATATCCTAAAAAGATTAAAGATCGTATCAGAGAAGAATTTGATACGGTTTTAGAGCTTCTTGATTTTGATACAAAAGGACACGACATCTTTCGTAGATGGTATGTAGATGGTCGTCTTTTTTATCACAAGGTTATTGACCAGAAGAATCCAAAAAAAGGTGTTGTAGAAGTAAGATACATTGAACCTAAAAAGATTCGCAAGGTTAAAGAAGTAAAGAAAGATATAAAGTCTGGCACTAGTGTCACACTTATTAGAAATGTAAATGAATATTATCTTTATAATGACAAGGGACTTAAAACAGGAACTACTGAGGGAATAAAAATATCTCCAGACAGTATTACCTATGTTCCATCTGGTTTAATTGACCAGAACAAAGGTCATGTTCTTTCTTATCTAAACAAAGCAATTAAACCTGTCAATCAGTTGCGTATGATTGAGGACTCTCTTGTTATCTATCGGGTATCAAGGGCTCCAGAAAGACGCATCTTTTATATTGATGTTGGTAATCTTCCAAAGATTAAAGCAGAGCAATACCTCAAAGATGTTATGAACAGGTATCGCAACAAATTGGTATATGATGCATCTACTGGTGAAATCAGAGATGACAGAAATCAAATGTCAATGCTAGAAGATTTCTGGTTGCCTCGTAGAGAAGGTGGTCGTGGTACAGAGATAACTACTCTTGCTGGCGGTTCTAATCTTGGCGAGATTGATGACATTACATACTTTAAAAAGAAACTATTCCAATCACTAAATGTACCTATTTCTCGTTTAGAAGCAGAATCAGGATTTAGTCTTGGTCGTTCTACAGAAATTACTAGAGATGAGTTGAAGTTTACTAAGTTCGTACAAAGACTACGAAAAAAGTTTACTCCCCTTTTCACTGATATTCTAAAGACACAGCTTATTCTTAAAGGTGTAATTACACTAGAAGATTGGAAAAAGATTTCACAACACATTCAGTATGACTTCTTACAAGATGGTCATTTTGCAGAACTTAAAAGAGCTGAGTTGTTAGAAAACACAATCAATTCTTTAGGTAGTATTGAGTCTTATATCGGTACATTCTTTAGTAAAGAGTGGGTACAGAAAAATGTCCTTAACTTTACTGAAGCAGAGATTGAAGATATGCAAGATCAGATTAATAGAGAAGCAGGACTTGACCCCGAAGAAGGTGGAGTTGATTTACCAGTTGGTTCTGATGGTATTACAAGATACCCATCAGTTGACGGAAATCCTTTACCGGCAGATGATGCTGCTAAGTTTCAAGGTCAGCAAACCGCAGACGACAAAGCTAAGTTAGCATCAATTGGTAATAAAGAAAATGGAGAAGAAAAATGAGTGCAGATAACTTTGTAGGATCACTACAACAAAAAGATATGCTGGGAGCAGAAGATGCTTTCAAAACAGCAATGTCATCAAAAATAGGTGACGCACTAGAAGACAAAAGAAAAGAAGTAGCTGGTTCTTTTATTAAGAACCACATACCAGAAGTTGAGGAAAATGAAACAGTTTAGCAACTTAATTAAATCTCTACCAGAGAAAGACGAACACAAAAAGTCTAAGGAGTATAAGAAATTAGCTCCAAAGATGAAGGGTGCTGTGGACGAGATTTTTAAGAAAATGGACGCTAAACCTTCAGATTTCCTAAATACTTTTGAAAAGACTATTAACCAAGTATCCAAGAAATATAAAGTGCCAGAAAGAGTGCTTATGGGATACTTTGAAAAAGAAATGTTATCATTTTAAGGAGTTAGACAATGGCATTTACCACAAGAACATTAAGAGATACAGTTGTCAACGCTCCCGGCGCTGGCGGAAAAGTTACTATCTTAGTTAATATTGATAATGATACAACTACAACCAATGCTATTTTAGATGCAAGTGAATTAGACGGACACGCCAATGGTGCAAAATTACACATTCTGAGAATTTGGTGGGGTTTAGTACAAGGATCTGCTGATGATGATACAGGTCATGCTGCAATTATTGAACAAGGCGATTCAGATATAACATTAATTGACCTTGCTGGAAGTGGCCATTATGATGGTTCTGCTGGCGCGATTGAATCTGCTGCAACAAATACTGGTGCAACCTCTGGTGATATGGAACTATCTTGTCAAGGTACATCAGGTTTTGTATTGATTGAGTTTAGAAAAGATGAAAACTATACTACATAAGGAAACAGAACTATGGCATATACAATGAAGTTAATTTCAGAACATGTCGAGTCTGATACTGACTATCTTATCGAAGAAAAAGAAAACGGCAAGAAAGATTATAAGATAAAAGGTATTTTCATGCAAGCAGACATTAAGAACCGTAATGGTCGTCTGTATCCCATGAACATTCTCAGTAAAGAAGTAAAACGATATAACAAAGAGTATATCGAAGAAAAACGTGCTTTCGGAGAGTTGGGTCATCCAGATGGGCCAACGGTTAATCTTGAGAGAGCATCACACATGATTACTGCACTTTATCCAGACGGTAAAAACTTTATTGGTGAGGCTAAGATTCTTAGCACACCAATGGGTGAGATTGTAAAATCGCTTATGGATGATGGTGCAAAACTAGGTGTTTCATCTAGGGGTATGGGTAGTTTAGACCAGAAAAATGGGGCTAACATCGTGAGAAGTGACTTTTACCTAGCAACAGCAGCAGATATTGTTGCTGACCCATCTGCTCCCAACGCATTTGTTGAGGGTATTATGGAAGGTAAAGAGTGGGTCTGGAACAACGGTTTGATTTTAGAAGCCGATGTTGCCAAGATCAAAGAGGACATTGAAAGGAACCACAGGAAAGGCAACACTGGCGCGGATGCGTTAGCCTTTGCTAAGTTTCTTCAAAAACTTTAGTTTTATAAATAACTGTAACATATTGTAATAGACAAAAAGGAGTTAATCCCCATGGCAAATGAATTAGACAAAACCATTGAGGAATTAGAGGCAGAAGTAATTGGTGAGCTTGAAGAAGCTAATGGCCAAGACGCCCCTATGAAATCAGCGGCTGCTGCCGATAAAATGGATACTGTAGATGGTGAGGTCGAAGATACGGGCGCACCAGTTACTAGTCCATCACAAAAAGATTCTCCTGCTAAAAAGATCGCTAGTAAAGTGAAACAAGTAAGCGGAGATGCTCAACAAAAATCACAAGGTGCTCCAGATAAAATGGATACACCAAATGATGGACAAAAGAAAGTTGCTAAACCACTCGCTGCTGGATTTTCAGCAGAGGGAGAAGAAGTAATATCAGAAATGGACAAAATGGAAGACGAAATGCCTTCAATGAAAACTAAGAAAGATGCTATCAACGCAATGTATGAAAAGATTGCTGAGATGGAAAAGATGCCTGCTGAGAAAGCAAAGCAACTTGCTTCATCCTACTTAAAAGCAGGAATGGGCATGTCATACGGAAAAGAAACAGAAGAAGAAAAAGTCAAAAAGGAATCAGTCGAAAATCGTCTGAAGTCTATTGATGTTTCTGAACATGTTGAAGCCTTAATGACAGGTGAGGGTGACCTTTCTGAAGAATTTAAACGCAAAGCCGCAACAGTTTTTGAGGCTGCTGTTAAATCCAAAGTTCGTTCTGAAGTTGAAAGAATGGAAGACGAATACAAATCTGAACTGGAAGAAAATATTACCACAACTAAAGGTGAGTTAACTGAAAAAGTTGACACTTATCTTAATTATGTTGTTGAAGAATGGATGAAAGAGAACGAGTTGGCTATCGAAAGAGGCTTAAAAGGCGAAATCGCTGAAGACTTTATCTCAGGTTTGAAACAATTGTTTGAAGACCACTACGTTGATGTTCCAGATGAAAAGTACGATGTGCTAGAAGCACAGTCAGAAAAGATTTCTGAATTAGAAGGTAAGATTAATGAGATGATGGAATCCAACATCGAAATTAAATCTGCAAACGCCTCTCTAGTGAAAGAGTCTGTCATGTCAGAGGTTTCCTCAGACTTGGCTGATACCGAAATTGAAAAGTTTAAGTCGCTTATCGAAGATGTTGACTTTGTTAACGAAACATCTTATCGTGAGAAACTTGGTACATTGAAGGAAAGTTATTTTCCTAATGGTGTAACACCTCATGCAGATACAGCTACAGAAACACTTGATGATGTAGACTCTGGCATCGCACAGGACATTGACACAACTCAATCAATGGCATCTTATATGTCGGCAATTGGTCGAACTGTTAAATAGTGCAAAATTAACAATTTTATAAATAGTAGAATACTAAAAGGAGAAACAAAATGTTTCAGACAGAACATCTACAAGAAAAGTGGCAGCCAGTCCTTCAGCACCCTGATCTTCCTGAGATCAAGGATAGCTACAAGCGCGCCGTCACTACAATCATCTTGGAAAACCAAGAAAAAGCTCTAAGAGAAGACAAGAACTTCTTAAACGAAACAGTATCTACCAACTTTGTTGGTGGTAATGCTTCACTAGATACATGGGATCCCATTTTGATCTCTCTAGTAAGACGCTCTATGCCTAATCTTATCGCATACGACATCTGTGGTGTACAACCTATGACAGGCCCCACAGGACTTATCTTTGCAATGCGTGCTCGTTTCGCATCAATGGACGGTGCTGAAGCACTTGCCGATGAAGCATTCCCAGATATATCTAACCAAAACGCTGCCGGTACTATTGGTGGTGGAGACATTGGTGCAACTGAAACCAACCCTGCTACATTGAATGACAGTCCTTCAGCTGGTACTTACACAAGTGCTACTGGTCAGACTACAGTTCAAGGTGAAGCACTTGGTGATTCAGGAACTAATGCTTTCGGTGAAATGGCGTTCTCAATTGAGAAGCACACTGTTACTGCTGTAACTCGTGCCCTTAAAGCTGAGTACACTATGGAACTTGCACAAGACCTTAAAGCAATTCATGGTCTTGACGCAGAAACCGAACTTGCAAATATACTTTCATCTGAAATCCTCGCTGAAATTAACCGAGAAGTTGTTCGTAACATCTATGTATCTGCTGTTAAAGGTGCTCAGGTTAACACAACTACTGCTGGTATTTTCGATTTGGACACCGACTCAAATGGTCGTTGGTCAGTTGAGAAGTTTAAAGGTTTGATGTTTGCAATTGAACGAGATGCTAACGCTATCGGTCAACAAACTCGCCGCGGTAAAGGTAATATGTTACTAGTATCTGCTGATGTTGCTTCTGCACTTCAAATGGCTGGTGTACTTGATTACACTCCTGCATTAAACAACAACTTGAATGTTGATGATACTTCAACTACATTCGCTGGTGTTATGAATGGTCGTTATAAAGTGTATGTTGATCCATACTCTGCTAACGTATCTAGTTCACAGTACTATGTTGTTGGTTATAAAGGTACTTCACCTTATGACGCTGGTATGTTCTACTGCCCATATGTTCCATTACAAATGGTTCGTGCGGTTGGTGAAAATACTTTCCAACCAAAAATCGGCTTCAAAACTCGTTACGGAATGGCTGCAAATCCTTTCTCAACTGGTACTGTCGCTGCTGGTTCAAATGGTGCGATTGCTATATCATCTGCAACCAACAAGTACTACAGAAAAGTAAAAGTTTCAAACTTGATGTAAGACTTGTTTTTAAAGTACTTAAAGAGGAACCTTCGGGTTCCTTTTTTTTGTCTTTTTTTTCTTTATAAATATAAGTATGACAACAGACTCATCACCACTCAATAGACAACCAGACAAGTTAGACTACGCTAGTCCAACCCAGTTTCGGTTTATGATTAACCAACTTCCAAAGGTGCAGTTTTTCACTACGGCCGCAAACATTCCCGGCCTCAGTTTAAGCTCATTAGAGATGCAAACTCCATATAAGGAAATACCTATTGTTGGAGATAGACTCACTTATGAAAGTTTGACCGTTTCGTTTATCGTAGATGAATACCTAGAAAACTATACGGAACTACACAACTGGTTAGTTGGTATTGGATTTCCAGAAAATAGACAACAGTTTACAGACTTTCGTTCTAACAAGTCTAACACATCAGTCGCTGGTGCGGGTGGTAATAATGATATTGGTGTAGTAGGAAAAACTACAGCAGATAAGTCAATGTACTCAGATGCAACCCTTACAATCCTTTCTAACAAAAACAATCCACTTTTGGAAGTGCGATTTTCTGATATGTTTCCTGTATCACTTAGTGGTCTGGATTACAATCAAAATGTAACAGATGTTGAGTATCTTACCGCCTCAATTGAATTTCGTTATAAAATATATGAGATAGTTCCTTTGTAATATGGAGTAAAAATGAACCTTGATGAATTAAAAATGCAAGTACAAAAAGACTTGCAAGTAGATAATGAACACTTAGATACTGAATCACTAAAAAACCAAGAAATCAAAGCAAAATACCTAGACCACAAATCTAGATACGAACTTCTTTTGTTTAAAGCAAAAGGAGATTACAAGCGTTTGTATCGGGAAAAGTGGGAATACTATGGTGGTAAAGCTGATGCAAAAATCTATGCAACTAAACCATTTGACCTTAAAGTTCTCAAAACAGACCTAGCAGTATACATCACATCTGATGAAGATATTATCAATGCAGAAAATAAGGTTGGATACTTAGAAACTGTAGTTGATTATATCAAAGGAGTTATCAAGTCCGTTGATAATCGTGGGTGGGATATTAAGAACGCAATTGAATGGAAGAAATTTGAAGCAGGACTAACATACTGATGATGAACTTTTATGATGGTTTTTTAGAAGAACATGTTGCACAATTAATTGATATGCAGTTAAGAGAAGTATCGTGGAAGTTTGATTATGACTCTGTAAAGAACGGTGTTAATAAACACTGGCATGTCTTTGCTGGACATTGCGAAGGTTCTCTGCGTGATGACATCTGGCCTATCTGGCAACAAATCAAACTAAAGTGGCCAGAACTAGAACTGGAACGCGCTTATCTCAATGCACACACACATGGAATAGAACCACACATTCATCGAGATGACGGAGCTTTAACATTTATATATTATCCTAGACTAGATTGGAAGAATGAGTGGGGTGGTGGAACGGTATTATATGATAATGCGATAAAAGATATTACCTCTCATGTGAATTATAAGGGTAACAGATTAATTAAGTTTCCTGCTTACCTACCACATCAAGCACAACCAGTAAGTAGAGAGTGTTATCAGCTTAGAACTTGTGTTGTATTTAAAACCGTAGTTAGGATTGATGAAAACAAGGGTCGTCCAAGGCGTCCTTCTTTTGGCGTTGAATCGTAATGGACATCACAGGTTACATAAAGTACTATACTAATATAGTTCCGGCAGACCTGTGCGAACGCATTGTTAATAAAAATTTTATATATGAACCATCATCATATTCAACACACGACAGTGGTAAGATTGTAAAAGAAAACAGAGTATCTAGTGAAGATGTTTGGATTCGTAAAGACCACCAGTTCTATCAAGCACTCCATACTTGTTACAACGAATCAATCAAACACTATAGAGAAGATTTTCCAGATTTTAATGTACAACATCTAACAGACTTTCGTATTAGTAAATATACTGTTGGTGGATTTATGTCAGAACACACTGACAACATTCATCACAGTCATGGCCAAAAATGGGGATACCCACAAGTTACTGTGTTGTTGTTTATGAACGATGATTATGAAGGGGGTGAAATTGTGATTGCTAACAAAAGATTTTGGACATCAAAAGGTTCAGCAATTGTGTTTCCGTCTAACTTTATGTTTCCCCACGAAGTTTTACAAGTTACTGAGGGTGAACGATACAGTGTCACTTGTTGGTTAATGTAATGAAAATATCAAAGATAAACGAAGTCTATCTTGAGTGTGATGTTGAGGAAGACTTGGCAAGAGAGCTGTGTAGTTACTTTACCTTTGAAGTGCCGGGCGCCAAGTTTATGCCCAGTTTTAAGAATAGGATTTGGGACGGAAAGATACGATTATTTTCTCCACGCAATGGTAGGATTTATGTTGGACTTTTACCTTATATAAAGGAGTATTGTAAGAAAAACTCAATTGAGTATACCCTTGAAGAAGGTGTAGAAGACGACAAGAATGTTAACATTGAAAATGTAAAAGAATTTGCTGAGTCATTGCGACCAACCTCTAGGGGTAAACCTATTCAGTTTCGTGATTACCAACTAGAAGCAATTCATCACGCAATCAAAACAAATCGTTGTCTTCTTTTATCTCCTACGGCTTCGGGGAAGTCACTGATAATTTACACGCTGGTTAGATATTATCATCTGATGGGATTAAAGATGCTTATTCTGGTTCCGACCACATCTCTTGTTGAACAATTATATTCTGACTTTATTGACTATGGATGGAAGGACGAACACATTCATCGTGTTTATGCTGGACGAGATAAGAATCATAAAACCAAACCTGTTATTATTTCAACTTGGCAATCAATCTACAAACTTCATTCTCCATACTTTGCCCAGTTTGGTTGTATCATTGGAGATGAGGCACATTTATTTAAAGCAAAATCTCTAACAGATATTATGGCTAAGAGTAGAGATGTAAAGTATAGATTTGGTTTAACAGGAACACTTGATGGAACAGAAACACACAGATTAGTTTTAGAGGGTTTGTTTGGTCAAGTTAAGAAAGTTACAACCACAAAAAAATTAATGGACAGTAAGACTCTAGCAGATTTAGAAATAAACTGTGTTGTACTAAAACACACAGAAGAAGAATCCAAAAGAGTTCGTAACTATACTTATGCAGAAGAAATAAATTATATTGTTTCTCACCCAAAACGAAATGCATTTATAGAGAAACTTTGCAAGTCAATATCAGGAAATACTCTGTGTCTTTTTCAACTAGTTGGCAAACATGGAGCTTTGTTATATGGTGAAATTAATAAACTAGATAGAAAGGTTTTCTTTGTTCATGGTGGAACAACTACAGAAGCAAGAGAACAGGTTCGAGAAATTACTGAAAAAGAAACAAATGCTATTATTGTTGCATCTTATGGTACATTTTCTACAGGTGTCAATATTCGTAATATTAATAACATCGTATTCGCTTCTCCATCTAAAAGTAGAGTGCGAGTCTTGCAGTCAATCGGTAGGGGTCTAAGACAGCTTGAAGGCAAACAAACAGTTAAACTCTATGATTTATCAGACGATCTTTCTTATAAGTCTAGACCTAATTTTACGCTAAGACACTTTAAAGCAAGATTAAAGATATATAAAGAAGAAGACTTTAAACATAAGATTGATAAAGTGAAGTTGTGATTATCTCAAACGCATAAATAAAAGAAGAAATGAGGGATTGCTTATGATATATCAAGTTGTAAAACTTTCTAATGGTGAAGACATCATATGTACTGTCGTGGAAAATCAAGTCACACAACTTAAAATCTCTGCTCCTTTAAAAATGGAAACTATCAGTAAGGTTACTTCTAGCGGTGCAGCTGAATCATTAGCTTTAGGAAGATGGTTGCAACCATACTCAGACGAAGAAACTTTCCAAATAGAAAAAAGTTCCATTGTAATTATGACTCCTGCGAGTATTGGTCTGTCTAGGTATTATGAATATGTTATTAGAAGTATTCATAGAATGGAATTAGTCAAGCTAGAACCTTCCGAAGAAGAATTAGAAATTATTGAAGAACAAGAGTTCCAACAATCTTATGATGAAGCAGAAGAAGAACTACAAGAATATGATATAAGTATAGCAACAAGACATTAAAGATTATTCTGAAGAACCTACAAGTTCTATTATATCCACTTTCCCCCCCATTGTCAATAGGTAAATAAGGATTTATCGTATTATGTTGAAAGTAAGTATTTACCGATATAATCCTGAAACAGACGAATCGCCTTATATGCAGGATTATGACTTTGATACTCAAGGAAAAGACCTTATGGTTCTTGATGTATTGGGTATGTTAAAGGCTAAAGATTCTTCTATCTCCTATCGTAGATCCTGTCGTGAAGGAGTATGCGGTTCCGATGGTATGAATATAAATGGAAAGAATGGACTTGGTTGTATAACTCCTCTGTCCGAGTGTGTAAAAAACAATAAATTAGTTATTCGTCCATTGCCCGGCCTTCCTGTAATTCGTGACCTTGTTATAGATATGAGTCAGTTCTACGCGCAGTATGAAAAAATACAACCTTATCTCGTCAATGACAATCCTGCACCAGACATAGAAAGATTGCAGTCACCTGAAGATCGAGCAAAACTAGACGGACTTTACGAGTGCATACTTTGCGCTTGTTGTTCAACAAGTTGCCCCTCATTCTGGTGGAATCCAGACAAGTTTATTGGGCCTGCTGGTCTACTACAGGCTTATCGCTTCTTGGCAGATACAAGAGATAATGATACTGAAAATAGATTATCTAACTTACAAGATCCATTTAGTGTATTTCGTTGTCATGGAATTCAAAACTGTGTTGCAGTTTGCCCTAAAGGATTAAATCCAACTCGAGCAATTGGACACATTCGCAACATGTTGTTGAGAAGTGCTACTTAGATATATCATTAAAGTTTTATGTCTAAAATAAGTAAATAAAAAACAATAATTTACTTGACATTAGACCAATTTTAATGTAGAATGGTTACTAAGAATATGAAAAGGAATTTACTATGGCGGCCAAAAAAGTAAAGGGTGCTCACTATGTTGATAATAAGGTCTTTCATCAAGCGATGATTGATTGGAAAGAAGACTGTCGTGAAGCCGAAGAAATGGGTGAACCCAAACCCAGAGTTACAGAATACATAGGTGAGTGTTTTTTAAAGATTGCTAATGGTCTATCTTACAGACCTAACTTTATTAATTATACTTATAGACAAGAAATGATTTCAGATGGTATTGAAAACTGTCTGCAATATCTTCATAATTTTGATCCAGAAAAATCTAAGAATCCATTTTCTTACTTTACGCAAATCATTTACTATGCATTTCTCCGTAGGATTCAAAAAGAAAAAAAACAAACTCATGTAAAACATATGTTAATTCAATCACAAGAATTTGTGCAACATGTTAATAACGAGGGTGATGATACAGTATATGTTGTTGGGGGATTTGATCCACACATAATGGTGCCAGACGAAGCTGTTTATAAACCGAAGAAGAAAGAATCAGTAACAAAACCTAAAGGATTAGAAAATTTTATGGAGGACGATGAGTGAAGGTTGCAATAATCAACGACACACACTTTGGAGCTAGAAATGACAACCAAAATTTTAGTGAATATTTTTTTAAGTTTTATGAAGAACAATTCTTTCCATATCTAAAAGATAATAATATTACACACTGCCTTCACTTAGGCGACATTATGGACAGGCGTAAGTTTGTTTCGTATAGAACCGCAAAGAATTTCAGAGAAAGGTTTATCAAACCATTCTCAGATTTGGGTATCGAGCTTCATATTCTTGTTGGTAATCACGATACTTATTTTAAAAATACTAACGAAGTAAATTCAATAACAGAACTGATTGGTACAAGATACGGTAATGTGCATATCTATCCAGAAGCAAAAGAGATTGTACTTGATGATACACCAATTATGTTAGTGCCTTGGATTAATGCTTCCAATCAAGCTGAAACCATGTCTGCTATGGAAAAATCAAAAGCAGACATCTTAATGGGACATCTTGAAGTTCAAGGTTTTGAAATGCTTAAAGGAGTAAAAAATCAAAATGGATATGATAAGAATTTGTTTAGAAAGTTTGATACTGTTTTTAGTGGTCATTTCCACATCAAATCTGATGATGGTCATATTTTCTATCTCGGCAATCCATATGAAATTTATTGGAATGATTGTGATGATAAAAAAGGATTTCATATATTTGATACACAGACACGAGAACTAGATCGTATTATAAATCCACTGACAATACACAAGAAAATATATTATGACGACACCGATACTGATTATAAAAAACACGACATTTCTCAATACAAACATAATTATGTTAAAGTCATTGTTGTAAATAAAAAAGATTTATATCAGTTTGACCAATTTGTTGATAGATTATTACAAGCAGATTGCCATGAAGTCAAAGTCATAGAAGACTTTTCAGACTTAGATGCAAATACAGTATCCGATGATATTGTTGCAAACACACAAGATACAATGACAATTTTGAATCTGTATATTGATGAGTTAGAAACCTCTTTAGATAAGGGAAGACTCAAAAATCTACAAAGACAACTCTACATGGAAGCCCAAGACCTAGCAATATGATTAATTTTAAGTATGTGAGATGGAAGAATTTTTTAAGCACAGGAAACCAATTTACAGAGATACAGTTAGATAGAAATCC
>ENA-ORXF01000308-ORXF01000308.1-marine-metagenome-genome-assembly--contig:-NODE-308-length-36886-cov-5.587574_pt1 | contig 36886 bp, 47 predicted proteins | sample MGYA00237864_ERZ511476 | MGnify/ENA primary metagenome ERZ511476 (study PRJEB26306, sample SAMN06343908) | marine metagenome | isolation source: coastal waters | place: Atlantic Ocean: West Antarctic...
CAGTAGTAGAAGAACCAGTAGTGAAAAAACCAGTAGTAGAAGAACCAGTAGTGAAAAAACCAGTAGTAGAAGAACCAAAAGTAGAAGCTGGAGAGTCCTATATTGGAACTACAGGCAAGGGAACGAAAAGAGAAATAAAGGTTACATCTATTGATGATGCTGGTAATGTTAAGTATTCATACATAGATAAGAATGGAAAAGTTAAATTGAGCGAGAAATCACTATCAAGAGAACAGTGGCTCAAATTAAATATGCAAAAAAAAAAGTAGATAATGTTCAAGATACAAGACAATTCCTTGTTGAAGCCAACAAACCCATTGTTGAACTTTCTGAAATCAAACCACATACGGGAAAAGGAAAGGTAAGGATGGCAGAACCTATGGCTATTAAATTTAGAGAGGTGGCAAAAAAATTGAAAGACGAATATAATATTGATATAGATGTTCAAGATTCATGGAGGCATCCAGATTCCCAAGACCAACAACATAAAACATATTTAGAAAATGTAAAAGCTGGTAAAAAAGTCCCTTATGTTTCCACTTCAGATACATCTTTTCACACGATTGGGTATGCTTTTGATTTAGCACAGACAGATAAAATGAAACAACCAATAGTTGCAGAGACATTAAAGGGTATGGGGTTTGTACCCCATGAAAATGAATGGTGGCATTGGTCTTTGGAGAAAATATAATGACTAACGTAGAAGAACAACAATCTGGAGTGATTAATCAAGCCCCAGTCTTGAATCAACCACAAAATCCAGAACGAGATATTTTGCAAGAGATTCAACAACAACCAGAACAACCAGAACAGCCAAAACAAAAACCACAATACAATAATATTTATCAAGCGATTAGTAATTCAACTCCACAACAATTAATGGAGATGAAGGGGTTTGCCGCAAAACGACAGGGTAGGAGAGAAATAGTACGAAACGTTGGTTCAGAAAGAGGGTCGCAACTTATAGAATTGGTTAATAGTGGTGAAATGTCACTAAAACAAGCTTTAGCCCGTTCAAAATCAGAGTTAACCCCTAATATGAAAAAAATAGATAATTTATATTTTAACGATGCCCCTATTGAAGACTATACTATAATGAGAACAAGGCATGGAGACAATTGGACAGAAGCAGAACGAAATTTGTGGTTACAGCGTAAAAATGCAAAATTAAATAAAGATGAAGCTGGAGATGCAAAAACAAATGCCTGGCAAAAAAAAGAGTATGCAAACAACGTGTACAAAAGAAAGGCACAAGGAAATTATAATTCTTTATATGGTCAATTTAAAATAACAAAACAAATTTTTTCAGATAAAATAGATGATAGATTCATTAACGCCACAAAGGACTTAACAGAACTTATGTATCAAGACGTTTCAAAAACTGATGTATTAAGAGATGATTTAAATTCAAAGGCAATAGAAGTTGCTAACTCAATTCCAATAGAATATTTAAGAAATAGAAAAGAATTGCTTATTGGAGAAGATTCGTATGAAATGCCAACAGAAGATAAAACCGAGTATGCTTTAAGGATAGCTTATGCAGAAGGACTTATTTCTCAAATAGGAAAAGCAAGAAATCATTTAGCTAATCTTGATAATAGACCCTTAGAAGAATTTGAAATTCAAGAATCAGAATCAAAACAACAAATAGAAATTCCGACAATTAGTACAATAGAAGAATATAACAAAATACCTTCTGGAGCAGAGTATATAGACCCAAATGGTAACAAAAAAATCAAAAAGTAATGAGATTAGAAAACGATTCGTTATTGATAAACCCCTGGGAATCAGACCCTTTAGTTAGTGAAGAGAATCAAGCCCCCTGGGAATTAGACTCACTTGTAGAAACACAAGAAACTGAAAATGATACTTTAAAAAATCAACAAACAGTCTATGAAGACGAAGGTTTACAAGCTACAAAAGAACAATTAACCTTAAATGTTGAAAATCAAAAGAAAGAGTTAGAACAATCACAGCCTCAAATTTCAAAAACAAGCCCTATAGTAAAACAAAAAGGGTTTATTTCAAAAATGGGAGAGTCATTTAAACGAACTGAGCAAAGTTCTAAACTCGACCAATTAACTTTTTTAGCGGCAACGAATTTTCCTGGCGCACCTTCAATTGAAGAAGTAGATACAATGTATCAAGAATATGTTGATAGGGTACAACAAGACCCAATAAAAGGTGATTGGTGGTTAGAGAATATGCTTATTGGTACGGCTGGATTATTAGGTTCTTTTGGTATAGCGGCAAAAGAAGGTGGGATTCAAGGTGCAACTGCTGGAATGTCTGGGGCTGCGATTGCAGGGACACTTAGTCCATTAGCCCCTCTCGCAGAAGAGGTTTTTACTATTCCAGCGGCAGGTGCTTTAGGTTTTCAGGCGGGTTCATCTATATTTTTTGCACAACAAGGAGCTGGTAGTGTTATTAGAAATTTAAGAAGTAGAGGGGTAGACTCTGACACCGCTTTATTTTTGGGTGCGGCAGCAGGTGTTCCTTATGCTTTATTAGAGCAATTACAATTCACTAAATTAATTCCAAAATCTTTACAAAAAGAAGCCAGTAATGTTGTCACTAAAACCTTGGCAAAACAATTATCAAATTTAGGTGTTAAATATGGAAAAGATTTAGCAACAAATGTAGCCCAAGAAGATTTACAATTAATAACGACAACAATAGCAGAAGAACTTGGTGTTTACCTTGACAATCAAGTAAAAGATGGTGAAATAGAACAAACAACTGTTGATAAATTTTGGAAAGAATTTAAAGAAACTACAAAACAAACAACTATGAGTTTAGTTCCTTTATCTGGAACGGGAATGGCTTTTGATTTTGCTACCACTCAAAATGTAGTAAGTGGATTAGTAGACAGCCAACAAGAAATTGAAGACCAATCAATTGAACAAGAAATAGAAAAAGATACTAAAAAACAGTTCGCAAGATGGACTCCAGAAACAGAGGTTTTACCAAAAACCGAGCCCGTAGAAGCACCCGTAGAAGTTAGAACTCAAGTCGAGCCAGACCAAGTATCACCCGAAATTGAGCCTGAAGTAGAAAGTGAAGTAGACCTTGATAGAGATGCCCCAACAGAAGGTGAAGCAAAAAAAGAAAGTAAAAAAACAACAAAAGTTTATCATGGTGGTAATTTAAAGAAACTCTCTTCATCTCAAGATTTATATGTTAGCGAAGATAAAAAAGAAGCCATTAACTACATAGAACAAGGTTCTGAAAGGGAGCAGGGTGATAGCCTGTATGAAATTGAAATTCCTGAAAATAAAATTGCAAGCGAAGAAGAAGCTGATAATATCTTAAAAGATTTAGGTATTTCTGATGAATATATGTTGCAAGAAAAAATAGGTGCAGAATTTGGAGAATCTTACATTGGATTAAAAAATGTAAAAAAATTATATAAAAAATTAAAAGAAAAAGGTTATGGGGCTATAAGATTTTTAGATAGTGGTTTAGAAAATAAAACATCTGAAAATATTGTAATTATTAACCAAGATATAATTAAACAAAAATTCAAAGAATCAAAAATAGTAAATGAAATTGATGCAGAATTATTATTAGAACAAGGATATAAACCATTAATAAATGGAAAAATAATTAAAGAAACAAATAATTTAGAAAGTTTATTTGATAATTCTGAAACTATTGAAATGGTAAAACCTATTGACGATGTCCCAGTAGAAGGCACTCCAAAGATAAAAAATAATATAAAATATACTACATTTACACTTCCAGGAGGCAAAGTTGTAATTGGTGAGTTTAAAGGCACAGGGGCAAAAGGTGATTCATTTGTGGATGAAATAAAAGTTGATGATTCGCAAAGAAGAAAGGGGGTTGGGAGTGCATTATTAAAAACTGCATTAGAAAAATTTCCAAATGTAAGTGGTCAAGCGTCTAATGATGTCGCTGTTAAGATGAATTATAAGCTTGGAATGAGAGCATTTGATGCTGCAGGTAATGAATTATCATTAAAAGAAACATTTCAAATAAGAAAAGACCAAACTTCTGTTAATATGAAACTTCCATCAGCAGTAAAAACCACAGCAGGAGCAGTAAAGGCAGAGAAGGAAATAAAATTAAACAAACAGTATACTGATTTATTAAATGCTCAGGCTGCGGCTCAGTCGAACTTAATGCTTGAAGGTTTAGCTGGGAGGCAGAAACAGCAAATGGAACAGAGCTTTGAGGAGTCCACCAAGATGCTGGAAGACCTTGAGTTGGAAGCCAGGACTAATGGTATTACCTTGGAGAAGAAGATTACAGAGACTGAAGCTATCAAGGAAGTGGTTGGTTTATTCAAGGAATTAGACCCTGAAGTAGATTATCAGACCAAGTTGGACGAGTTAAGGACTTTGCAGGATAATATAGATGACCCATTAAGCCCAGAGACTCCAGAGAATGCGCTAGCACAGATAGAAGCAGCAGGACAGGGGCTGGCTGGTGTTGAGCCCGCAGAGCTTGCGATAGCAGGAGAGAACTATCAGGAGCTGAGAGATGGTGCTTTGGTAGATGTTGTTAAATTACATAAGGGCGCAGATATTGGGACAGTCATTGAGGAACGTTCAGAACTATGGTATAGACGACAAGAAAAGTTGAATCCAAAATTTGATAAAAAAATAACAGAATTAAGAGATGATTATTATGAACAAACAGGTGAAAAAGATGACCCATCACAAAGCAATGGAGAATGGTTCAGTAATAGGGCTAAAGACAATGCGATTGGTGCGAAACCAAAAGGGAAATTCGGTGATTCTCTCACACGACTATTCAAAAAGTTCAGAGAATATGCCGATGCTCTCAGGAAAAGTGCCAGTAGGTTTACTGAGTACGTTAAAGAAGGTAAGGTCTCAAAAGAATTAAAGAGCTTCTTAGACAGGTCTGTTAGTGAAAAATTAAGGACTGATGGCGAAATAAAGACAATAAAAGAAGGGACTGCAGTAAAAACTGGAGTACCTAATTATGAATTAATATTAAAAAAGAAAGCCCGTACACATTCAGAATTAAAGAAATTAATACCAGAGAGTCAAAGGGTTGTAGTAAAGAAAGGAAAGAATGAGCCATATCCCCATGTCAGCGGCTCTAAGTTTAAAGATTTGCCTGCATTGGAGAAAACAGAATCTAATGTTACAGTTACTCAATCAGATATAAATAAAGCATATAATGATGCATTAGAGTCTGCTGGTATAGACCAAGCAGGTTTGCCTGCAGATATGCAGCCTATGGGAGTAGATTTCTGGAATGACGCATTGTCTCTCCCAGACCAAGTAAGGTATTGGTATGAGATAAGTGCTGAAGCGTTTGGGGAAAGATTTGTAGACATGACACCTGCTGAGATTCAAACAGCATTAGCTGTTAGTAGTGCAGCAAGTGTTCAGGCAATGCCTGATTTACAAATAGCTCGCACCATTAGTATTCTTGCTCAGGTAGAGCAAGGAAAGCCAGTAACGGTAGGGACTCCAGTTCCAAAGACAGTTTCTGATGCGCTATTTAAAAGTTTAAAGGGATTAAAAACTGGGAATTTTGAACAGACCTTCTCATATATATTAGGATATGTTCCAGAAGCTCCTCTGTCCACAAATGATAGACAAGTAGCAGCCTATTTTAATATTTCTCCAGATTTGTTAGGCTCTGAAGGGAACTTATACGAAGCGTTATCAAAGTTTCATATTAATCTTCGTGATATTATTAATAAAAAACTCCCAGAAGGCGTACAGCCATATGAGAGCTGGCAGCTACAGGCTTTACCTTGGGTTCAAATGAGAAGGAATAAAGGTGTCAGTTTAGAGTCAAACGATTTACAGCAAGCATTAGACAATACTTTAGTAAAATTAGAGAATGCAGGTATTGATGTCCCAAAAAATCCTGCAGGTGATATGATTATTACCAATGAGCTTTTAAATAATCCAAAGGTCATTGATGTATTAAGTCCTACATCAAAGCAATTTGAGAAGGCGAAGATTGCTACTGTGGAAGTTAGTACTACTTTGAACCCAGATGGCAAGAAAGCAGCAAAACTACATAGTGGTATAAATAAAGCAAGAGAAGGAGTCACTGATTTAAAAAAATTAAACAGTATAGATAAATCCCTAGATGAATATGATTCTATTGACAGGCGTAATCTTGGAAAGCTGAGTAGACCCAATGCTAATCTTGGCGGTAAAAGTATTGTAGAAAATCTAATACAAATTATTACTGGTAAAGCATCAAAGGTCAGTAGGGTAGAATATGGTCGTGGCGTTGGGGGGACATATGAAGGAGTCTTTAGCCCAAACATCCGTATCCCACTTGTTACAAAGTTTGCTCCAAAAGGCAGTTCTGCATTAGACAATAATCAGACTAATCAGTTGCTTGCAATTTTAGGAGATAAATTAGAACAGGCGGCAATGGCTTCAAGTTCTTTTACAAATGCAGAGCCAAGTAAATCGCCAGACACACATTCAGCACTGATTGAACATGAAGGCATTATAGACAGTAGGGATATAGAAGCAATTGAAAATACATTAAATAGAGAAAGCGGATTGCAATTTAGTTTTAATGTTAAGAAAGTACCAAATGGTACTGTGATTGATGTCAATCCACATTTCAATGAAGATTTCACAACAACAGCTCCCGACAGGCTTGATTTAGAAGATTCCATTAGAGCCTTGTTAGGTGACAAAGTTGACATAAAGCTCTTTGATAATACCTTTATTTCTAACTATATTAAACAACCAGATTACATCAATTACATAAAGGATTTAAAAAATGAAATTTCAAGAAGGCACATCGAGAAACTCCAAAGCCAGATTGGAGGCACTAAGCAACGAATTTCGCAGGCGGTCAAAGGAAAGAAAGAAATCGGGCAAGTCCTTGAAGGGTATACCAAGTCTGACATTAGCAGAGCAGAAAAAGCTCGGCTTAGATATAGGAACGACCGTAATAGCCTCAGGGAGACCACCAAGGAAATAGACCGTATTGCATCAAGTGTAAGCAGAGAAAAAGCCAAATGGGTTAAAACCCACTCATCCAAACTACCCACCTATGAGCTAAAAAAGCTCACTCCAGAGCAAAAACGTCTTCGTGAAGAGAGAAAGCGACGAGACGAGATTGCCCAGAAAAAGACAATACAAGAAATATACGAAGATTTGAAGGCTGGGAATACCACATTGTACGATGAACAAGTCGCAGAACAAATAGAAAGAGAAGAAAGAACTGGTAAAAAATCTCCTATATACGCTGGTTCTATTAATGTTGATAAACAGATGATTGACGATGCAATGAAATCATTTCAAATTGGGTTAAGTCAATTGCAACCAAAGAAAAAAGTAACTTGGGATGAAACAGGTCGTTTAAGAGATGAGATATTAGCAGACATTGAAAAAAGCGCTAAAGTGATGTTGAAAGGTAGGCGCGGTATGTTAAATTCTGTAGAATTAGACGTATTAAGACATATCCATGTTAATGGTATTGCTGGACTTCAAGAACTTGCACAGGCAGGAGCAGACCAAGCGGCATATAAAGCAGTAGAGAATTATTTTAACGATGTTTTTGCAATATTGAGTAATGTTTCTTCAGAATATGGAAGAGGTCTAAATATTTTAAAAAGAGATGTGGCTTATCGTAGGGTTGGTGAAGCTGTTGCTAAATTAGAAAATGGTATGAGTAAATATCAAAAATCAGAATTTGCAAAGATAAATAGAGAAAACCCTTTAGAATTAATGAGATTTGCAAAAAGTCTTGAAAAACCATTACTTATGGATTATGTGTATGAATTTTGGTACAATTCAATTTTATCAGGAATACCAACACACCTTGTTAATATAGGAAGTAATACATTGTGGATGTCGTATCAAATACCACAAAGAGCATTGTCTGGTAGCGTAGATGCGTTGATTACTAAGTTTACTGGAAAAGAAAGGTCAAGATATGTCAATGAAATAATTCCAATGATGGCTGGTATGAAAGAAGGATTTAAAAAAGGTAGGAAAAGAGCTAAGGAAGTGATGAAAACTGGAGAAATCCCTATTGAACTTGATACAAAATGGGATTTGGAATTAGGTGCAAGCCAAGGGGCTTGGGCAAGGTCTCCTAATGAGTACATGAGAAAATTAGCTCCCGCTGTTTCCATAGTAGGTCGCGCATTAAGGGCTATGGATGTATGGGCAAATAGCATTGCTTTCGATGCTGATATAAATGCACAGGCAAAAAGAATAGCAAATCAAGAAGGATTAAAGGGTGAGGTTGCACAAAATAGAGAAACAGAATTAAGAAGACAACCAAGTAACGATATGGTAGAAAAAGCCAAAAGTTTTGCTAAATACACTACTTTTATGGATAATCCTGGGAGATTAGCTCAGGGACTTGCTAAGTTTAGAAGTGATTTTCCTGGTGGTAGATTTCTTGTTCCATTTGTAAATACACTTGCTAATATAACAAAAAGAGGTTATGAATTTGTTCCTGGCTTGGGGCTTATGAAAAAGAAAAATTTACAAGGAAAGGGTCAGTACCAAGATTCTGCAAGTGACATTATTGCTAAACAAACTGTTGGTACTATACTTGCTCTTACACTACTTAATAAATATGAAGATGAAGAGGTTACTGGTGCAGTTCCAAAAAACAAAGCTAAAAGGGATGCGTTTTACAGACAAGGTAAATTACCTTGGTCTATAAAATTTGGTGATAAATGGATAAGTTACAGAAGAATAGAACCATTTAACACCGTGCTTGCCTCTGTTACTATTGCCGCAGAAACAATGAAGAAATATTCTGAAAATGAAATTGATAAAATGGACGAAGCTTTCTTTGAACTTGTAATGGGTTTAAAACAAAACTTTATAGATTCAACTATGTTAAAAGGTATCAGTGACCTTTTTGACGATAAAAAAGATAAAAACTTTTTTCAGAGATTGCCAGGAACATTTATTCCTTACTCTTCGTTCTGGCGTTCAATGAACAGAAGTCTTGAAGTTAACATGGAAGGAAGCGCTAAGGCTCGCGAGGTAAAAAATATAGCAGATGGATTTACACAAAATTGGGTCGGTGGAACTTTAAAATTAAAACCAAAGTTAAATGTTTGGGGAGAAGAAATAGTATTAGAAGGTGGTGTATTAAGGCAATGGTTACCGTTTAAATACAGGTCAAAAAATCCAGATGTGTTGGAAACAGAATTGGAAAGAATCGGTGTTTACCCAGCTATACCAGAAAAAAAATACAATTATTACGACCCTAAAATAAAAAAATATGTAAAATTAGATATACCAGATAAAATATATGATGAAGCCAGAATATATTATGGCAATAGATTAAAAAAACAATTAACACCTATAGCTGAAAAATCTAAAAATAAACCTCCAGAAAGTTTGGCTATTGTATTTGATAAAATAATAAGAAAAAATAAAAAAGGATATTTTGGACAATTAAGAATGAATATGGAATCAACAATCGAAGAGTATAATAAGAAAAATTATCCAAAAGATTCGTAAGGCTCGTTCTTTCTTACGTCTTCGGAAAAACGGGGGGTTATTAGTTTAATCCCCTGTTTTATTTTTTGAGCCAAACAAATCTTTACGAACCTTATTTAACATCGAAAATAATAAAGATATTAGAAAGAATACCACACACCACACTAAAACTGTGCAGCCTAATATTAATAGGTTTATAATCCATTCGGATATGTTAAGCATTATCATTCTTCTATAATCTTCTCTTTTTTCTCACGGAAACTAACCCTTTTAAACTTGCAAATTACAAAGTGTTCAATCAATCTATCTAAAACTCTTGAACCATATGTTTCGCGTATCATTTCCGCATTTAGATTAGTCGTTATTATTGTTCGAGACATTTCATTGCGTTTTATCGTCAAGTATCTTTTCTCAATTAAACCACCGAAATAATCGTGAGATGCTGGTGTGGATGGTTTTTCATCGCCTAAATCATCAAGCATTAGGCATTGGTCACTAAACTTGTTATCATTTTTTCTGTCAGCATCCATCTTATCAACATATTCACCACCTATGATTCTGATGTGCTTCTTGTAGTGTTCCATAGCACTTACCAACGACCATGAGTTGTATTCTATTGTAGACCTAACTATTTGTTGTCCAAGATGTGTTTTACCCGAACCAACCATGCCAGTAAACAGATAATGAAATGGGTTACCTTCGGATAGGTCTTTTTTTACAAGATTTATAATGTTGGGGTTGACGATTTCATATTCATCGCCCAACTTCAGTTGACATTTTTCGAAATTATCTACTCGTCCCACTCGTCCTCCACGATTGTTATTATTGTACCACCATTTACTGCATAAACCTTTTCCATCTGCACACTATATATTTGTGAATCATCTTTCCACAATACATTGTTTCCAGCATCCATGATAAATTTAAGAAGGTTGTCTATGTCTGGCTTAATCTTATATGAAACTGGCGGATTAGGTTTAAGTTCTTTTGAGAATTTACCCGTTCTATAGTGTTTTTTTACATAAGGCATAGAAAACCGCACATATAAAGTAAGCGCCCCCGTAAAGGGTTCTTTTGGGGCTTGTGAATGTATTAGCGCCAATAGGTCTTGTTTATCTGATTTAGACGGGTCGTATGTATGACCACTTTTTGTGTGCCTATGGCGTTGTTGGGGTTTTGGTCTCCCATCTAAAGTTATATCAATTCGTTTTGGTGTTTTCATAATTCCATCCTTTCATGCCCTGAGACATCTGTTCAACTTTGCAGTCTTTACAGGTTTTCTTTTGTTTCCCGTAACTTGGAAAGTTTTCATAGTAAGATAAAATAGAGTTTTCTCTACGACCTTTCTGATTTCTTGTAGTCATCTTGTCTATTTCCCAACAACGATTGCACCGAAAACAATGTTTTATATCTTTATCTGCCTGTATCGCGTCACACTTCGCACTCATGTCAAACCTAAAACGGTAGGTCGTCTGGTTTGCTTTCTTCTTTTACATCTGATGAATCGTCTGTCGGAGGGGTATAGTTGTTTAGTTTCGCATAATGAGTATGCCCTTTGTCACTGACCTCTCTTCGTTCACAGATGGTAAGGTTGACCCAACCATTTTCATTTTTGTGTATAATTAGTTCATCAATATGAAAAGAGCAGTTTAGTACACTTCCTCCGTTATCAAAGGTCTTTTCTTTTATGCTACACTTGTTGATGTAAATTGTTTCTTCAGCCATTTTTATTTTCCTTTTTCATTTCATTTATAATAAAGTCTATATAAGGTTGTCCATAATTACCTTGAATAGACTTTCCCATAGAAGTATTCATATGACACTTCTTAAATTTCTTCCCAATTTCACATGGGCAAGGCTCATTACGACTTATCTTCATCTTTAACCTCTTTCAGCCTATAATCCTTCGAATAAGGGGGGGGCGGAAAGTGGAGCTAACCACCCCCCCCCCTTTCTTACACGGGGTAAGAATCGAACCACATCTGGGTAGTTGCGGATAGATGGTGGTTCGACATGATGGATAAATTTTAACCTTCCACAACATCTGAGTTTACATTAGTTACATCATTATTACTATCATTTTCTGCGGCAAACTCGGGTGTTAGGGTTGTTGTTGTTGATGCATTGTTTAATTCTATCTCTTGCATCACGACATGACGTTCATCTTCCACGAAATCATCAATATGTGCAGCCTCTCTCATTAAGACACTCTGTTCGGTTGTTGATTTTGGTAGTTTTTTGTCACATAACTGTCTAATAACAGTCTTGTATGCCATTGCATCAAAATCGGTCTGCCAAGGACTTGATTTTCCAGAGAAACCACGACTGAACTGTTTAGCATGAGCTATTATATCATCCCTAGTCATCACTTGAAATGCTGTCCCACCATGCTTCAATTCGGCATAAGCGTAATAAATGTTACCATCACCCCGACTTGCTGATAGGCTTGGTCGATGAAAGAATAAAAGCCCATCGCTACTTTTTGAGTAATCGAACTCATCCCCTTCGCAGACCTTGTCATAGTCCAGTGTTTTAATTAGCCCAGTATTCCATGCCAGTTTCATCATGCCACGATACTCAATGATAAAATTACAATCTTGCCCGTATGGTATCAGTGCCGCTTCAGATAATGGTGAGTTCGGCTCTAATCCGTATCGCGCAGATTCCATCATAGCTTTCAATACTGATGCAGGTTTGCATTGCATTAATTTCGGTTGCACAGCCAGTGCTGTCAGGCAAGCAGATATGTATCTTTTCGCAGACAGGTTACCCTGTGGTAAGGAATTGGCTATTTGGGTGAGAAACTCCCCACTCTTGATGGTCTCTTTGAGTTGGTTCTGACTATTTGTCAGTCCAACAGACCTTTGTTTTGCTTCTTGTATTTCGCTCACTATAACTCCGTTTTTTTAAGTGTAAATCTACGAGACCCAACCTTACTCGTAATGTACTTAGAGTACAAGTCGGGATTTTCTTTTTTGAAAGTATCTTTGTCGAAATAGTCCCTTGCTTTAGATTGTTTCCAAGTTGCAAGTGTTTGACCATTGTATTCTAGTATTTGCCTTTCTTCTAGAATCGTCATTAATTTTAATTTCGCATCAGATATTTTATCATCAAGAATTGATTTATCAAAATTATGTCTTTGTAAAGTTTTAGTTATTTTATAGGTTTCAGCATCAGCCTCGACAATGGTGTCTGGCTCTTCATTCATATACAATTTCCTTGCATCTGATACCGAAACCAATGGTGGTGGTTCTTTTGTTTCGACGTATTCTTCCCAAAACCTCACTAACTCCGTTACCATATTGTCAATAAAATCATCATCCCTTTCGTATCTCTGTATGATAAGTTCCTTTTTGAACCCCAAACATAGTATCGCAAAGTAACAATGTGGTGTGTTTGTCACAAACATTTGATGTTGTAATTGAATAAAATATTGGTCTGGAATCTCTCCGTCCCACCCCATTGCGGTGGTTTTATACTCAACAGGCACTTTCTCACCGACGACCATCCCATCTAAATTGGTGGTAATGTAGGGATAGGATTCGCTAATCCTAATCTTGTTATCGTTTACGACCTTTAGTCCAGTCTCTTCCATAAATAAAGTACGAATAATAGGCTCTAATTCTCTTCCTAACCTGAAGGTCAGATTATCTTCCTTCGCTTCAAATCCATTGACAAGTTCATGCCAAACGTCAAAAGGTGTCGCCCAGTTACTTAAACCTAAGATTGCAGCCGACTGACTCGCCCCTATTGATGGGTTCGCTTCTCTGTCTTTTAGCCATTCATGGTAGTTGGTTGGTGCATTTCTATATTTCATGGGTATCTCCGTTTACCAAAGTTACAATTATTTACTATAATATTCAAGGTTATAATAGTTTTTTTACACCCTAATAAATGAGACCCTTAATTGTGTTCTATCTATTAAGACCTATTCAAATGTCAACTAAATTGGTAAATCATCGCGTAACTATACCAGAACACCCTGGTGGAGAAGTGTACTTCACTATTGCACTTTCTCTCTAAAGAACACACCAAAGTGAAGATAGTGAAGATAATGAAGTATGTTTTTCTTCCGTGTATAATATTAGTGTTATTGTGTTATTGTTACTTGATGTATCACTGTATCGCCGCGACACAAACAGGACTATAGACCCCCATTTTTTATAAACCTTCCCAGGCGCGTGTAAATAAAAAAGTTTAGTAAAAAACACCCTTTTTAGTCCTTTAGTCCTGATATTGTCCAATTTGTGAGACAAAAAGGTAAAAACGTGAAATTTCACGGACAATAGTTTCTGGGTACAGAAACTAAATTATCGCGTAACAAGGCGTTTCGTATACGTTATAAAGGGGGCGTAGTCCCAATCCCTACATTGCCCCTATTTATTCATTCGGCAGCACCAACTCAACTTCGTGTTGATGGGCGACGTTGCTGGTAGATTGGTTGTTCATTAAGCGAAACTTGTTGATAAGTGTGTTGAACAAACTGATAAAATTATGCATATCTTGTGGTTTACCATTAAGTAATTCACGATAATCAAGTGTTGTCATCGCTTGTGTCATCCTCATCATTTCCACCATCATCGCGGTTGAAATATAATTAAGTCCCTGGGTCATAGTGGTCGTCCTTTGTGCCATTATATCGTCTTTTTTGTTCCACCAACTAATCAAGGTTGATTTCGGGATACCAATCATTTCTTCAACTCGCGTAAACAAAGGTTTCAGTTCTCCTGATGCCTTATCTTCATTCTGAAATGCCTCAAGAAACATCAAGGCAAGGTGTTGTTCGTCTATTCTGTATTTGCCGTTCTTTCTTTCAAGTAGCGGAGTTCCTTCAAAAACGGGTTCATCCAATGCCGTAGATTTCATATTCCCCAACATCAAACCGAATGTTTTACCTTGTTCCTTGATTCCCTCAACTTCTTTTTCATCTTTTGCTACCGTTATTTTCTTTCTTATTTTATCAGACTTGTCACTCAAGACTATCCTCCTATTCCATATTGTTCGTATGCAGTATCCAAATCGTGTTGAACCACACCAATGTATCGCAAAGTGTGGTCGGGGTCATTGTGATTCAATAGTCTCATTACTAATGCAAGGTCTTTTGTTTCACTATAAACATTATACGCGAGTGTTTTTCTCATTGAATGAGTTCCAAACTTCGCTACTCCCGCTCTGGTTGCCGCTTCTTTAAGTATTGTCCATGCCCTAACTCTGTCCAAAGGGTTCAATGGTTCTCTTAATGAAAAGAAAATCCAATCTTCACTCTCAAGTTCATAATATTGCACATATGAAATTAACTCTGGTCGAATAATACTATTAAGTTTTATTTGTTTTAACTTTCGGTTACGTCGTTTGATGGTCTTGGATTCAAATAGGTCTAAATACTCGTTTAAATTGCCATTAGAGTCGAAAAGATGTTTAACCTTGAGTCTTAGTATGTCGTTGATACGAAGTCCCGTGTTGAGTCCAAATTTCAACAACAACACATCCCTCTTATTCCCCTTCAGTTCTAAAAACTCAATCATCTGATTTAACTTGTCTCGGTCTTTTACGGGTTGTACACTCATTATTTACCTCCTCTTAGTTTAAATGCATTTTCTTTTGTCAACTCATTGATTCTGCCCATTAAGATTAAATCAGTTAGGAATATCTCTTCAATTTCTGTGTTAATTGAAGTGTGCATTCTTTTTTCAACCATTCTCATGTAAGATTTATTGGTTGGAGTTCTGTCTCCATCGAAAAATCTCATGTGAAAAACAATCTTTTTAGCGATGTCTTCGTAGACTAACTCGTCAATTTGCACTCTCATTATTTGCATATAGTCGTTGTCCACACTCCAATATCCATATGGAATCTCTTGTGCATCAGAATCAAAATGTGACAATTTACTGACGTAGAGATATGTCGGTACTTTGATAGATGGATATGTCTCTTCCAAATTAATTCGGGAATACAATCCTCCTTCAACATTCTCAACTTGGTCAATTATGTTTAATACCTCATCGTTGACTTCATACAACTCCCCATAGATAACATCCGTCTCTTTACCTTCAACTACAAATGGGAATCCGTATCCACTATCGTACATATTGAATCCACTTAGATTGACTTGTTTGACATACTTCTGCCCTCTTAAATAGTCCGAAAACCGACCATTCCTTTTAAGTGTTCCATACACTATTACGTTTGTCATTTTTACTCTCCATCCGAATGTATTTCGGGGTTATTTTTAATAGAATCGTTAATGTATTTCATCCAAAACTTAGGAATATGTTGAATTTCAATTTTCCCAAGTTCTATTCTACTTATCATTTCCCCCAAGTCATGTTGTAACCATCTTAGGTGTCTTAATATTGTCTCCATTTTATTTCTCCACTTTGTTTATTATTAATGCATTTCATCGGGAAGATTTGATTTTAAAAAATTCCCATTTTTTGTCGTGTATTTTCTGCCACCAAATTCATATATGACATCATCCATTGTTTTCATTGTTTCGTAGTCTCCATAACGATTATCCCTACCATACCATCCTTTCTTTTTACTATAACCACCACCCCATTGTCTCCAACGACTTGTGAAATTTTTCATAAATTTCTTTTCCATATTCTCATTTAGTTCTTTTGGTGTCTTACCCATTGCACTACAAACAAATCCATATCCGTGAAATAGGTCATCATCTATCATTATTAATTCGTGATACATTGTTATTTCTCCACTTAGTTAGAGGCATGAGTTCTAAAGAGTCTCATTGCCTTGTTATTTGATATGTCATTCAAGATGGTACATCCATCGTATTTGTCTTTGATAATCTCACGAAACGATACACCACTTTTCCCTTTATAACGATATGACTTATCCAAGAAATGTGGTTTGTTATCTTTCACAAAACCCAAGATTTTGTTATTATGAACAATTTGGATTTTCTTCATTGCCTTTTTGAAGTCTTTCAAAAAAAGATATTCATCGACGAGTACATTCCACATCTCTTCTTCATCGAACTTACTTTCACAATTTAGTTTAGTCCCATTTAGACTACCATTGTATTTATAAGATGGAAGTTTAGACACGAAACTAAAAACGTCGGGATTTTTATGCATCCACTTATCTTTGCCATTTACTTTTTTGTAATATTCTATGTCAAGACATCCACCATTACCACCATCGATGATGTGACCAATCATCCGATTTTGGTAGTAAATATTGGCATTTATGCCATAACCTTCCCTACCCATAAAAGTCTTTACCGACTTTACCGAGAAGTCTGATTCGAGAATCATCTTTTTACCGATTTTATGTTCTTTTGAGTATTTCATTTTTATCTCCACTTTTATTTGTTAATTACAAGAATTGCATAAGGTTTTTTCACTATAACTAAACCTTCTTTCATCTGTCGATGAGAATCCACATTCATCACAAACAATTCTCTCATCTGATTTGATTGAAGAAACTTCTTCTTCACATTGGTTGCAATACTTGTCCAAGTTCAATTCGTACTTATTCTTTTTTTCAATCCACTCCCTATGGTTGACGAGTGAAGTACCACAACCGATACAATTTTCATTGAGTTCCTCAATATTGCAATCATATCGATTACATATTTTGCATTTATCTTTATTCATTATATTCTCCACTTATTGGTTGACATAGATTACGACAGTATTTAAAACAATGCAACCTTTTTTATTAAAAATGTTATTTAATTTCAATTTGAATTGAGCGATGCAACCAGGAAGACATCGCTGAGATTCAGCGAGATTTTTCCCAATTGCTGCCACTTCATTTTTACTCTTTCCACACATCATCAACTGATTCCGTAGTTTTGGTCTCTCCACCGATATATTCCCCTTCAAATCCACTTGGATTCGATAGGACAACCATTGTGGGTTTAAACATTCCACTTGGTCTCTTGATGCCTACGATTTCTCCGTATTGTTCAATGTCACATTTGAACCCTACGAAGTCACCAACTTTTAAGATTTGTCCATCCTTGTTTCTTACTTGTTTCATTTTATTTTCCTTTTTGTTTATTTGTATCCAACGATATAGAATGGTAACATATCCCGACTAACCCATTTACGTTCTGTTAGTGGTGATTTATCACTAAACAACCATTGACATTCAATGCAAGTTTGAAATTTATTAGTTAAATCCCAATTAATTTTCCATTTTGTTTTTTTCATTTCAGTTCTCCACTTTTGTGAGAATGGCGACCTTTTCGAAAAAGGTCACCACTCTCGGTTATTGTTATTTTACTTTTCTGATTGTACTTCCATCATTTGCCGTCACACTTTGCCGAGTATTAAAAGGCAAGTTCTGTTGTGGTACATCTCTCTCGAGTATGTCGTTGATGTTATCACGATAACTATATCGAGGTACAAACCTTTTAATGGTTTCGTCGTCTAACGAAATTGGCACTCTTTTAGGTTTACACGATTTCGGTTTTACTCTCACACTTGCACCAATTTTAGAATCGTATCTAAAATACCTATTTGCACTCTGACTTATTCGTGCATCCGTTCTATTCACTTTGAGAGTATTAGTGTTAACTCTTAGGAGTGTATTAGACTTGACTTCTAACCATCGTAATTCATCCGAGAATCCACTTTTAACGATTTCACGAGTACTACCATAGGCAAGGCATTTTAACGATGGTACATAGGCAATTTCCAAAGGGTTGTTTCCTTTGAACAGATAGACATACTCGGGAAATTCCAAGTCTTGCCAAACCATCGAGACATTACCTTTCACAAGTTTTAACTTTTCGATATAATCTTTGAAATTCTCAGAATATTCGTAAAGTCTAAATAAGACTTCTGAATCAACTTCTGCAAATCTCTCAAGACCAAACTTTTCAAAAAGTTCATCATCATTCCATACTGAACCATTATGAGTCCCAATGGTATTATTTGCCCTTATAGGATGATTATTTTCATTGTTCTCGGGTGACCCTTGAGTAGAATATCGAGTATGACCGATTATTGTACTTGTTTCGTTTACATCAATAAAATCCAATGCATTCAGAACAGAACTTTGAAGAAAGAATGAATATGCATCTTGGTTTCTTTTACAGAGTAAATAGTCCCCATTCCTTTGGATGATTGCAAAACCCGTAGAATGACCTCCACGAGTATTTGCCGTTTTGGTCATATTCACGAATGAATCTTTTATCCTACGACTCTCGAATAAACTCCGAGAATCGTCTTTTTTATTTATTATTCCTACTAGTCCACACATTATGAAACTCCTTGGTTACTTGAAATGTTAAAGATTCCATCACTTACATATCCGTAATCTTGATGCCTTGCATATGAACTTTGCCTTGCATTCAGATTTCTATACCTTCTCTGAATAAAAAGATTTGCATCTTTAGTCAATTGGTCATTTGAATATGGTGTACCATCTTGATTCCCACTTCTACCAACAAATCCGATTGCACCTCGGAAACTTGCCAAACCTCTTGAACCATTTGGAACATTGCAGAGTTTAACAAAATTGGTATCTTCTACAGAATTGACAATGGCATTCGTAACAACTACCCATGACTTAATTTTATCGAAATTAAGTGTACCATTATGGTATCTAAACTCTACAGAACCTCTCTGCCATATCTTGTATAGATTTAATCCACACGACCGACTATGTTGTAAATTTCCCGATACACTACTTTCAGACTTATCATTAACAACTATTTTAACTTTCCTATCTAAGTCGTTTTTGATGGTTGAAAGTTCATTATTCAATCTCATGTTCTGAGTAGAAAAAAAGATTCTCCTAACGGGGATTGAATAACTACGATTATCGAGACGAGATGGAGAGATTAATTTGTAGATGATATTCTCATACTTTGCACAGAACAAAACAAGATTCTTCAGAAACTTGGTTGCAGTTCTGTCACTCTCTCCAACTATGTCGGTCACATCTTGGTGTACATGAAGTCCACAAGATTTGTTTACTTCACATCCTAAAAGGTTCAAGACATCACAAACCTTTTCAACTTGTCTCAATCCACTTTCACCATTTAAACGAGGTGAAACAAGTTCATTATTTCCATTATGAGTAGAATTTCCCGAGACACTAACGTCACCAACAATTTTCCAATGAGGTCTCGTAGTATGATTGTATCCCTCTACTCTGCAATCGACTCCGACTCCCCTTAATGCATTGGCAATCCTTTCTTGTGTCTTATTTCGTGGAATGAGAAACTCTATCTCAATCCCGAAATCTCTGTTACTATTAAAATGTCCTTTCATTTGTTTCTCCACTTTTCTGTATCCCCATCATTGGAGACCTCTTAGTTTACACAAGTTTACATAATGTACAAGTACTTTTTTATATTAAAAGGTTATGGTATGTAATCATTTTTGGAATCATCGCAATACTCTCGAGAGATAGGTGAAATTGTAGTGATTCATTCCTGGAATCTATTGAGAGTGATGACGATATGGCAAAACATCGCAATACGAGATGGGATGGATATGTGTAGATAGTGATATGGTGACCACTATATAACGAGAGACTAAATAGGTAGGGATGCCTAAATTTTAAAATATATGTGTCTCCCCGTCGAGAAACTTCATAACCTATTCCCTATTATGTTATGTTATTCCCCTTACATTCCACATGATACACCGACGAGAGACTGCAATAAAAACAAATGGTCACGGGTGTGTGCAAAAAAACAAGGAGTCGCCGACCACCCAAGGCAAGGGCAGCCCCCGTCACTCTCGTATTTATACCATATTGTTATATTTTAGGTATTTATAAATGAGTTGACATAAGTTACACAGTAGTAGTAAACTCAGCTATGATAAAACTAATAGTAGGATTCATTCTAGGCGCGATAGCAATGTTTTTAGTGATGGGTATCCTATTAATTATCAAAGACGAAAGACAAATAAAACAGTTAAAACATAAGGCAAGAGAGAGATGATATGCAGATGTTGGATTTATTCAGTGGCATTGGTGGTTTCCATAAGGGTTTTGCGGATGCTGGTTGGGAGTTTGATTGGGTTGGATTTAGTGAGATTGATAAGCACGCCAGTTCAGTTTACAGATACAGATACCCAGAGGCGGTAGAAATTGGAGACATTACAGTTATTCAACCAGAGAGAGATTTACCAGATAAGCTTACAGTCCTTTGTGGCGGATTTCCGTGTCAAAGCTTTTCCATTGCAGGGGCTCGGGGTTCATTTTCCGACACCAGAGGAACTTTATTTTTTGAAATTGCACGGATTTTATCGTATTACCGAGATAAAGGAGACCCAGTCCCCTATTTTTTACTCGAAAATGTTAAGGGCTTATATAGCTCAGGAGATTACACCGCCTTTGCTACAATTTATGGAGTTCTTGCCGAGCTTGGTTATAATGTTGAATGCTCATTGGAAAATACTCGGAACTACCTCCCACAGAACAGAGAGCGTATATACATTGCTGGATATATTGGAGACCGAGGTAGCGGACAAATATTTCCTCTCGGAGAAAGCAATCGCTCAGATAGGGATAAGTCAAGAGAGGGGGAAGGTGTCTCCTGTATTGACGCCTCATACCACAAAGGTGTTGACGGAAAAAGGACAATGATAGCAGATTACAGGACAGATGAGGGATTGCGGATAAGGTCAGACAATGTAAGTCCTTGTTTGAATAGTGTCAAGGCAAGTGAGACAGAACCTTCTTGGATGCCTCCGTTAACGATGAAAGAAGATGTAACGGAGTTGAGGCGGTTAACTCCAAACGAATGTGAGAGACTTCAAGGGTTTAGTACCAGGAATGATGATGGTACTTGGGATGATGGTTGGACGAGTACGGGGATGGTAGATGGTGAGGTTGTTAATTTGAGTGATACCCAGAGGTATAAGATGTGTGGTAATGCGGTAACAGTTCCAGTAGTAAGGGCAATAGCAGCAAAGATTTTAATGACAAAGGGATGTGACCATAGTGAGACGGAGTATCAGCCTTCAGAGCCAGAGAATAATGCGGAAGAGGGTTTGGTTTGTGTTTTATGTGGTGACGATTTAGACTTACAGGAGGCTGATTGGGATGAAGAAGGAAAAGAACTCAGATTTTGATTTAGATTTAGCTTATGGAGAAGTTTACGAAGAGGGGTTAAGGGTACTTTTAACTTCTAAGGGTAAGGTTGAAGTAAAAACAGAGCGTGGTAAATGGTATGAGAGTGGTAACATGGCAATTGAGATAAGATGTAGTGGTAAAAAGTCTGGATTATCGGTAACAAAATCAGATTGGTGGTTTCATATATTTGTTAAGGACGGTAAGGTAAAAGGTATGTTAAGTTTTCCTGTATCTGAGTTAAAGAGTATATGTCGAGGTATGATAAGAAATGGTAAGTCACGAAAAGTAATGGGTGGTGATGGAGATAGGTCAGAGATGTTATTGCTTCCGATTAAGGAAGTTGCAGCATCTATAGGAATGTTTTTTTAAATATGTAGAAGGAGAATAGAAATGGAAAAGTTATTGAAGACAAGTGAATTATGTTCTCTTCTTGGTGTCACGAGGCAATGTGTCTATAAGTGGCGTAAGTTGGGGAGTCCGATTCCTGTTGCAATAAACAACACAAGTAGTGGTGGGAAAACGATTCGTTATAATTATAAGCAAGTAATGGAGTGGTTAAATAAGAATGGAAAAGAAGAAAAAGTTTTCCGCACAGAAGAGAACTAAGTCTGGACGTTATATCACGATTGCAGAGGGTGATACCAGACAGGAGTTGATTGAACGTATCAAGTTAGATAGTAACACATACAAAGAAAGAGAGAGGGATACAGATGGCAAAGAGGTACTTTGATACAGATATTTGGAAGAAGCGTTGGTTTCGTAGTTTATCACCGAAGTATAAGAGTTCTTGGTGGTATTTGATTAGTCAGTGTGACCATGCTGGATTTTTCGAACCAGATATAGACATAATGAGTATATTTGTAGGTGAAAAATTGGATGAGAAGGAGTTAATGGAAACATTTTCAAGTAGAATTGAATATTTAGAAAATGGAAAATGGTTCATTCCTAAATTTATAAAATTTCAGTATAAGGTGTCACATCCTGATGAATTGAATTTAAGTAATAGAGTCCATAAGTCCGTCTATGAACGCATTAAAAAGTATAGTCATTTATTTAGCCCCATAGATGAAGCTAGTAAGCTTCATGTAAGCTTCATGCAAGCAGCTAAAGATAAAGATAAAGATAAAGTTATTAAGAATAGTACTAAGAAAATAAAAAGAAAGGTGTTTAAAATTCCAACAGAGCAGGAAGTGAAGGAATATTGTGATAAAAGGAAAAATAATATTAATCCTGCGGCATTCACCGCACATTATGCATCAAGAGGTTGGATGGTGGGTAAAAATAAAATGGTAGATTGGAAGGCAGCTATACGGACTTGGGAAAATAATGATTTCAGTAACAAAACAAATTCTAAGGTATTCATAGAACCCGAACACAAGAAGGTAAAGCGTGGCTGGTAAATACAAATTTCGACCACATAGTGGTAAACAGACAGAGTTTTTAGGTTCTACTGCCAATTGGATATTTTATGGCGGTGCAAGGGGTGGTGGCAAATCATTGATGTTGGCGTGGAAAGCGGCATTGATACCCAGGGCATACCATTATGAACGATTGAAAAGGAAGATTGAACCAGACGATGCAAAGAGATTAAAGGCTGAAGGCAAGGCGGTTAAAACGGTAGTTGATGCTGTGTCGATTGATTTCCCAGATTATATTGGTATTCTAATGCGTAGGACATTTCCGCAGTTGGAAAGAAATTTAAAACCCGAATGCGATAAATTGTATAAGCTGTACGGGGCGAACTGGCAGGAAAGGAACAAATGCTATGTGTTCCCCAGTGGTGCGAAGATTTATCTGGTTCATTGCCAAGACAGAAGGGCATTGGATAACTACATTGGTGGTAACTATAATTTCATTGGGGTTGATGAAGCAAATCAATTTCCAGAACAATGGATAGAAGAGTTATCAACTTCTGCCCGTACAGACAACCAGTTGTTGCAGCCGCAGATATGCTTAACATCAAACCCTGGGAACATTGGTCACATATGGTTAAAAAAGAAATTTATTGACCGCTGCCCACCTGAAGTTATTGGGAAACCGAAATATAACGAACAGTTCGATGTTTATTATCAAAATCAAAAAACGGGTAAACCTTTTATCGACGAAGAAGGAATAAGCTTTCATTTTATTCCAGCAACTGTTTTTGATAATCCGACTCTTCTGGATAATGACCCGAATTACGTCAGGAAATTGAAAAACCTTAATCCCGTATTGAGAGCTATGTGGCTTGAAGGCAGATGGGATGTTTTTGCTGGGACTTATTTTGATAACTGGAATCCCATGAATCATGTGATACCAAAAGAATATTTTCAATTCGGAGTTCATTTCAAAAAGAATACGCATACGTTTTACAGATTTTACGATTATGGAACAAAAGCTCCGTTTGTCTGCTTGTTTGCCGCAGTTGACCGTGACGACAATATGATAATATTTGACGAAATAACAGAGACTGGACTATCTGCATCTAAACAAGTTCAGAAGGTCAATGAGTACACTTGGGAGACTTATAAGCTAAAGCCGACAGACTTCGATGATGATATTGCCGACCCTGCGTATTGGACTAAACATTCTGAAAAAGAAGGGATGTTATATTCACCCGCGGATTTTTATGGAGACGGTGGTATTTTTTTATCAAAAGGTAACAATGACCGTAAGGCTGGAGCTAAAATTGTATATGAAGGGTTAGAGTCACCAGATGAAGGATACCCTAGAATAAGATTTACAGATAATTGTTTACAATGCATAGAAACATTTCCTAATTTACCATCGGCACAAAATGACCCAGAAGACATTGATACCAAAGCTGACGACCATCACTACGATGCGTTACGCTATGGAGCTTTAAAAGTATTGCCAAGCCTTTCTGTATTTGAAAAAAGAAAAAAAGGGTGGCGTTACCGAAAAGGCGAATCAGGTTCTGATGGAATCACTAACTGGAAAACAGCATAATGGCTAAAGACGCTTATAAAAATGATTCACCTTCTGGCTCGCAGTATGCGGCTGGTATTTTATCCAAACAAGCAGATAAGGTTTTAAAATGTTGGAAGTATAGTAGAGACTCATTTGAGATAGCGAGGAAGGATTCCGAGAAAGCTGTAAGATATGTTAATGGAGATTCTTTTACTTCTGAAGAAAGAAAAAGTGCAACTAAATATAAAAAACCCCTACTGAAGTACAATATAATCACACCAATCATAAGCACGCTTGTTGGTAATGAACAATTAAACAGAAAGACAGCAAAATTTAAACCCACTACATCCGAGTCTGTAAACGTTACAGACATTTTACAGGGACGATGGAGTGCTATTATAGACGAACAAGACCTTGAAGATAAGCTACAGATTGCATTCGTGGATGCATTATCTACTAAACTTGGTGGCTGGATACAAAGGAGCTGGGAGATAAATGAAGAAGGTTATCTCGATTTTAAGTATGATGTGCTAAATAACTTTCGTGTATATATAGACCCCGAAACAAGAGCGAGTGACTACGAGTTAAAGCATTGTAGATGGCTTGTTAAAGAAGGCTGGGAGTCTCTAGACGTTATTAGTGAACAATATAGCATTGACCCGTATGATATTAAAGTTGAAAGGTCAATAGCTTGGTATCAGTCACTGTCTGAAACAGTTCGTAGAATGACAGATAAAACTTATTCATCAAATCTTGAGAATTATGACAAGATAAATGACCGCTATAGAGTTCTTGAAATGCAAGAACGTAGTGTGATTAAAATGGTCAATGTTTTTGATGGCAATGACTACATGGTAATATCCAAAAAAGAATTTAAAAAACTGGAAAAAGAAAACCCAAGTTTGATGGTAGTCCGAGAATTTAATAAAGACCAAATTCATACAACGACTATTATCCCCTATTTCAAAAATTTAATCGTCAAAGACGAAGATATGGAACAACCCACTTCGAATTTTGATTGTTTTCCTGTTTGGAGTTATAGCTATAATGTCCAAATAAATGAGCAAACATCATTAGTTGACCACCTTCTCGATATACAAGATGACGTAAATAAAGCGAAATCACAAGTAAGAGACTATGTAACACAAATACTTTCGGGTGGTGTGTTTATAGATAAACGTGAAAAAGAGACAATTAAGGCTTTGAAGGAGAAGGGAAACCAACCTAATATGGTCTATGAGTTGAATAACCCTGCTATTGTACCGCAAAGGCTTACACCTTCATCCCTTCCACCAGACATTATGCTGAATGCGGAAAACAGTGTGGCATTTGCACAACGGGTATCTCTGGTTTCTGAAGCCATGAAAGGTGAAACAGCTCGTAGTGGAGAGTCTGGAGTATTGTTCGAACAAAAAGTTCAAAGGGCTGCAGCTGCAATTAATCCGTATTTTAAAAATTTAAGCAGACTCAGAAAAGTTTTAGCAAAAGATTTTGTAGATAATTTTAATTATGTTTACTCAGAAATGGATAGAGTCATCCGAGTGAAAGAAGATGGTAAATTTAACGAGACTATTATGAATTTAAGCGTTGGAGCGCAAGTGTTCAACGATGTAAGAAATCCATCTCTATATGTCGAATTAGATGAAGGCGAAACCAACGTAACTCAGAAAGAAGATAACTTTAACCGAATGGTTGCAATGGCAAATTTAATTGGTTCAATCAATCCACAGCTTGTGGATATTAGAACACTCGTAGAAAATGCCCCGATTGTAGGTTCAGAAAAATTTGTTGAATATATTGACCAGACAATGCAGATGCAATCTGAAGGCGCACAACGCCAGTCTGAGTTAGATTCGACTAAACAAACTCTTGAAAACATGAAGACAGAACGTGGTATGGTAACCGATGAAGAAAAGATGAGATTGGAAGCCAAGAAAATTGGTCAAAACTAAAAAGGAATAAATAATGGCTACTATAATTAAAACGATAAAAGAAATTTATAAAAAGAAAAAAGACGAGAAGGTTGCATTTAAAAAATCAGTTAAGAAGCATGGGGCGTGGATGGCTGACTCCATTAGGAAAGATAAGAAGAAAGCTCAAAAAAAAATGGATAAGGCTTACAAAAAAGAATTTTCTAAAGACACCAGAAAGAAGGTGAAGGCAGGTCTATACACGAAATCTAAAATATATAGAGGAGGTCCTAATGAAAAATATGCCGTAGATAAAAGAAAAAAGAAAAAAGTTGATAATCCATCTTCAGATTCTTATAAAATAGAACAAGGTCGAAAAGCGGCTAAATCAATGGGAACGATAAAGGGGTACGCAGCTGGGGCGACAGCGGGCTCATTAGTCGGGAGAGGGTTGAAAAGCGATAAGGCTAAATTAACAGCTCTCGTTGGTGGTACGGTGGTAGGAGGAGCTGTTGGTAGATATAGGGCGGCTAAGAAATATAACAAGAAAAAGAAGAAGTAATGCCTTTCAACGATATTATAGATATACCTATTATTAGACCTGAAGTAATCGTAGAGAACGATTATGAGGGTAAGATTGCATATACGAGGCAAGATGCCTTACGGAATGTATACAGAGCAAAGAGAAGTAACATAATCAATAAAGGGAGAAAAGATGTTAGAGAACCAAAATAGCGAGGAACAGGTAAGCCCTGCTCTTTCGCAAGAACTTGAAAAACTTGAGAATCAATATGAACCGAAGACAAACGGACAGGATGAGTCCGAGTCTTCTGTAAAACTTATAGAAAAAGACGGTGAGCTGTATATCAACAGCGAATCAGATAATGTTGCCAATGATGTAGACCCTGAAAAGGGAGAATCAAGTCAGGAATTAACACAATCGGATGAGTACACCACCGATGGTAATGAACCATCACCGTTCCATGACAAGTCGAAAGAAGACCTTGTTGATATGGTAACCAATGCACAGAAAATGATTGGCGACCAGTCCAGCGAAATTGGTCAACTTAGAAAGCTAACGGCTGAAGACGAAAATCTGTCTGAATCTGAGCTTTTGGAACGACTCACTGCTAATGATGTTCAGGATGCTCTTTCTACGGAAAAAGCAAATTTGGATGAAATTGACCCTTATGATGCGGATGCTGTTTCAAATCAGCGTTCTCTTATAAGAGAAATGGAAAACGACCTGATTAACAAAAGAACGCAGGAACATCTCGAATCAAGACTAAATGGTCGCGATAATGAAGCTTTTGTTTCCACTATGAAGCAACGCTTTAATACAGACGGGATTGACGTATCTGATGATGAGTTTACAGCTGTAAGTGAACTTGCGAAGGGATACTCTGAAAATGGGCTGTTAACCGAGAGAGCCTACCACAAAGCTATGATTGATGAGTTTGGGGTAGAGAAGGTAGCTAAGAACTACCAAATGGCAGGAGAGCGTAAAGCCAGACAAGACATTCAAAGTGCTTCAGCCAAGCAAATTGAAAAAGTGGATGTCCGTGGTACAGGCAAAAACGCTAAACTTATCCGTGTCGCTGACATGAATAAAAAAGAACTGCGCAGCACTCTCGACAATCTTTCAGTAAGTGAACTTCAAAAGTTGTACGGACAGCTAAATAGTTAATTAATAATAATAATAAAAGGAGTTCAAAATGGAATCTTCACAATCATTTATTGCAAATGTTGAAATTCTAAATTCTTTGCTTCGCAAAGAAAGTTGGTATAATACCTTCTGGGCTAAATTCTCTGGCAATGTGGACGTATCCTCGGATGATAACGGTAACCCCGTTTACACTCCGTCTGGTAATCCAATGGAAATCTTAAGCGACTATGTTGCTCAAGGTAGAGACAATATGCTTATTCCTTTCCTTAGTGACTTGTCTGGTTCACCAGTTTATGGCGACAGCGTATTAAAAGGCACAGGGGAAGACCAGTCTATGAGATGGCTTCGTGCGTACTGTAACCAGTATCGCAAAGCTGTTATGAAAAAGTCTGGTTCAATGAGTGAGCAACGCCAAAAGGTATTCAAATTAATGGATGAAGCTAGACCACAATTAGCTAAATGGTTTACTAAGTGGGAAAACCAAGCGGTATTTCAATCCTTCTATGAAGGTGTATCGCCTAATCTTTCTGCTGGAACTGTTTCTGATGGTTTAGGTCTTGTTCGTAGGTATCACCCAAACTGGTATATCAATGATGGAGCTGTCTTAACAGCAATTGGGACTGAAAAGTCAACAAAAACCAATCTTGAACTTGATAATGCCATTGGTACAACAGCGTCTGGTGCAGCTAGTGCTGACACTGGTATGACTGCTGATATTTTAAGAGAATTGCGTGTTAAATGTATGTCTCTTAAAATCCCTCAGATGCAAACTGTCGATGGTAAGCAGTTCTGGTGTATTGTTATGCATCCAGCACAGCTTGCAAGCCTTCAATCAGATACTGATTATGAATCAGCTCAACGCTATGGTTTCATGGGTTCAGGCGGCACGAAAATGCCAGAACTTAATGGAATGGCTGGATACTATGCTGGTTTTGCTATCTATGAAGACATCGTTGGTATTCGCGAATGGGATGAAGCTGGTTATTTCTTCGGCTCAACTATCTCTTCTCGTTTTGATGACTCTGCCGTAACATTGCACGCTGATAACGCTAAAAGAGTTAGAAATGCTATTGTTTTTGGTAAGGGTGCTATGGGTAAAGCAGTTGCAGAAGACCTTCACTTCACTTCAGAAGTGGATGACCATGCAAATACTATTGAACTTGGTGGTGCAGTCATTAATGGCTATAACCGTGCTGAGTTCTATACCGAAACTGATTCATTAGAAGTTGATGGAGATGCATTCTACAAAGGCAATTCAGCCTCTGCGGATGCAGCTGTATTAGCTGCTATTAACCAAAGTTCGCTTATTTTAGCGACCGCAGAATAATAGGAGTACATTATGGCAAAATCAAGTATATCAAACTGGAGAGCTTCTGGTGGGGCGTTGGAAATTACAGCGGTTCATAGTGGCTCTGAGGCAGTAACAGCTACAGCCGAAAGTGGTAAGATTGTTGTTGATTTTTCACGGCTTGGAAGCGGTGAAACAGTAACAGTTAATACTCCTTTCAAGTTCACTGTTTATGATGCAGTTTTGGTCGTTGGAAACGGTGAAAATGTCGCTTCTAAGACCTTAACAGTTAAAAATAACAGTACAGCCTTAACAAGCGCGCTGTCAATGGCAACAGACAAAGCAAGAGTAGCAACTGCAACTCTTGATGAAGACCAAGCGGTTTTCGATACTAGCGACAATGACCTTGTTTTAACATCATCGGCACACGCTGATGGCGGTGGGACACTGTACCTTTATTACAGATAATCTTAAATTAGGGAGGTAATAGCCCTATATAAAGATTGACTTAAATAGCGATGTTTAAGTATGTTTAGGGGGGCTTTTTAGCCCCCCTAATCATTTAACAGAGTATTCACGGTCTACCAGACCTTTAAACTCGACTCAAGGAGTGAATAAATGGCAAATATAAACAAATCCCCCCAACTACATAATTTTTCAGTTCAAGAAAACCTTTCAGCTAGTTTTTCTGTAGAGTACGTTACATCTGCGGATGCGACACCTTCTGGGACTTTTGCAACTACAGCTAATGGTGTTCCCAGAGGCGTACTTGTTGCAGCGGAAATTGGAGGTAGTGGTAATCTCGTTATAACCTTTGGAGATGGTACTACTTCAAGTATGACTAACGCCCAAGCAAAAAACGTATTTTTAAAAGGCGTTATCCTTCCTTTGGCAATAAAATCTTGGCAGTTTAGTTCGGCTGAGACTGCTTTCTCACTATTAGCAATGTACTAAGGAGTAGGTTATGAAATTTACAAGCGCAGCCCATTTAACTGGTGGCGGTACAATATCTGGCGACCTGACCATTTCAGGTGATTTAACTGTAACGGGTGCTGGTGGAGGATTTGCATATACAGAAGTAATTACTGGAGATGTGCAGATAAATGGAGCCGCAGGTACTGGTGCGGCAAGTGCTGGTGTATTAGTTCTTTCTACAGCAGAAACAACTGTTCGTGTTGGTACTGTTGACCAACTTGGACGTATTGATTTTCAAGCTCCATCTGAAACTGGTGGTTCTGATGCTATTCTTGTTGGTGCTTCAATTCATGCAGTAGCCGCAGAAGATTTTTCAAGTACTAATAATTCTACTGCTTTAGTACTATCAACTGGTACTACTTCAGCACCTATTGAGCGTATGCGTATTGACCAAGACGGCAACGTTGGCATTGGCACTGATACTCCGCAAGGTCATTTAGATATAAACACTGAAACAGCAGAAGCGACGAAAGTAAGAATAAATGGAGAACCAAATTACCCTAAAAGACTAGAAATAAGACATTTCAATGCTTCAGAAGCTGGAGCTGAAAATAATATGTTATTTATAACAAGTAAAGAAGGCGATAGTGGAACTCTTGGTCATGTAAATGAAAGTGCTACAGATGTTGATGTTTTAACGTGGAAACAAGATGGAAATGTAGGGATTGGAACTACGAGTCCGCTCAGACTTGTCCACGCTAACTCAGGGGCAGGAACAACACCTTCGGAAACCACATCGGGGGAAACCATCGGAATGTTTCAGAACAATGCTTCAGCTGGGGATGGAGCAACAGTTGCAATTATTGCTGGTACTGCAGGGGTTAGTAATCTTTATTTCGGGGACTCTGCTGATGAGAACGCTGGATTCATAAACTACAATCATTCTACTGACACTATGAATATTAGGACTGGGGGGTCAGGAAGTGATATTTCTATCTCTGCTACTGGTAATGTAGGAATTGGAACAGCGAGTCCCAGTGATTATGCATCTTCTGGTAATAATTTAGTAGTTGGTGGAAGCGGGCACGAAGGAATAACAATCCTTAGTGGAACTGCTCAACAGGGCTCACTGCAGTTTGGCGATGGTACAGGAACCGATTCTTATCGAGGATATATAATTTATGACCAAAACGTAGAGACTATGGCTTTTGGCACGTCTGCGGCTACAAGAATGGTTCTCGATGCCAACTCACGAATCTCGCTATCGAATAATGATGCAAGTGGCGATGCGACTTGTACATTATTTGGGTATCAAGCTGGGAATGCTATTGCAGATGGTGATGATAATAATACTATGATAGGTCACATGGCTGGTTTAGTGACCACAGGAGGAAGTAATACTTATTTAGGATTTAGTGCTGGTAAAGGTACTACTGGAGCAGATAATGGTAACGTCGGAATAGGTTCAAGTGCTTTGTTGATTATTACATCAGCCTCTGAGAATGTGGCAATCGGAAAATCAGCAATGAAAGATGCTAATAGTGCGGCTGGAAACGTAGCAATCGGAACTGAATGTTTACAAAATTTGACTAACGGAAGTAATAATGTGGCGATAGGTAAAGTTGCATTAGATGGAGCAGGTGTAAATCCAAGTAGTTCAACAGCAATAGGTTATTCGGCATCAAGATATGCACAAGGAAATAGTAATGTCTCATTAGGACATTCTGCATTAAAAGGAAATAACGCTGGCAATTTTGTTGGTACTAACAACATAGCTATTGGTTTTGAATCTATGGATGCTCTCGAAGTAGGCGAAGAATATAATATTGCTATTGGTTCTGGTGCAATTGGAGCAATGCAAGAAGGTTCTGGAGGCGGAGATGTAGACAACAATATAGCAATAGGAAGAGATGCCTTTAAAGGTGGGGATTTAGCAGCAAACGACAGACAAGTTCAGGGAAATATTGCAATAGGTTCTTATGCCCTTGATGCGACAGCAGATAATGCCCAAACAGGCACGATTGCTATCGGACACCAATCTCTCACCGCCCTCACATCGGGTGCTGGGAATATTGCTATGGGTTATTCTGCATTGTCTCAACATACTACTGGAGCAAGGAATATCGCCATTGGCTATAATGCAATGGATGGAACTGCTGGAGATGCGGATGATGCACCAGCTTCTACAGATAATATATTTGTAGGTTATGATGCTGGTGGTGGAGATTGGGAAGATGATGAAGATTCCAACTTTAATGTAGGTATCGGTAATTATGTAATGGATGCCGCTATGAATGGGGCAAAATATAATACTGCTCTTGGGTATGGGTCTTTAAGTGATACAACTACTGGTGATTACAATGTTGCTGTTGGTGGATATGCTTTAACTGCTCATACAACTGGTTCGTCTAATGTCGCTGTTGGGGAAGAATCTTTAAAAGCCCTTACAACAGGTAGTCACAACGTTGGTATAGGTAAAAAAGCCCTGTTCTTAGGTTCATCCGCTGCGTTTAATACGGCTATTGGTTCTAGTTGTTTGTACTCGACTACAGGTAGCAATAATACTGCAATGGGTTATAATGCTGGGTGGCAAGTTTCAAGTGGGGCTGACAACACAATGATTGGACATTTAGCGGGTTCGTCGATGTCAAGTGGTGATAATAATTTATTACTAGGACATGATGCTGGGATTACGGGAAGCCCTGGAGGTGCAATTTCTACTGCTGATAATACAGTTGTCGTCGGTGATGAGAATATCGCAAATGCACATATCCAAGTTGTTTGGTCTGTTGCATCAGATAAGCGTGATAAGACAGATGTAGAAGAAATGGCAATGGGTTTAGATTTTGTTAATAAATTAGAACCTGTTACTTATCGTTGGGACAAGCGTTCTAAATATTCAGACGACCAGAGTGTTGTACCAGATGGAACACATAAAGAAGAACAATTAGATATGGGTTTCTTAGCACAGGACGTTGAGAAACTTGAGGAAGAGTATGGATATAAAGCCGATGATAAAACCAACCTTACCACTACATTAAGTGGTGATGAGAAGATGTATGGCTTAAAGTACAGTAAGTTTGTACCGATACTCGTAAATGCAATCCAAGAACTTTCCGCAAAAGTGAAAGCATTAGAAAAAGCATAAACAACTTCCCAATAATGGGAACTAACAAACAAGGAGTCAATAATGGCTAAAAAAGAAAAAGATAAGCCAGTCTTGACCTTAGATGATAAAGAGTACATCATTGAGGATATGACTGATGAGCAAAAGGCAATGGTAAATCACATTAACGATTTGCAAAACAAACAGAATACGAATCAGTTTATGGCTGACCAGTTATCCGTTGGTAAAGAAGCGTTCATTAATATGCTACGTTCATCTCTTGAACCTGAAGTAATTGAGGCTGAAATAGACGAATGAAAATAAGTAAGTATTTCTCATGGGTTAATTCTAAGTTAAATGTCTGGAGTTTCTGGCATCTACTTGGTGGTTTATTCCTTAGTAAAGTATTCATGTGGTATGGTTTTCAAGGCATGGATGTTATAATGCTGGTTCTATTCATGGCTCTCTTATGGGAAGCTATTGAATGGAAAATTGAGAATTACAAACCTTATGGTTCACTAAGAGCATGGGCTGAAGATTCATTCTTAGATGTATTTATTGCAACAGCTTGTGCATGGTGGATGGTGTTATGATAGTAAGAAGGTGCAGTCAGGGTCATCGAGTTAGGGTTCATAAAAATACAACTCCCGGTGCAACTCGCACAAAAACATACGCAGATGAGTCTACTGAGACTCTGACGTACCCTTCGTCTTATGATTACTTTGTTGATGTAGATGGTACAGTAGTAAAGAAAAGTAATAGCTTTAAAGTTATAGAAGAGTTCTTTGTATCTGAATGTGCTAAGAAGCATGGTGATGGTCATGGTAGGTTGATAGTAGGTGGGCATCATTTGATTAATGGTGTCGCTACGAGTCAAGCAGATTATCCTACAGATAGTAATACTAAAGCAGAAATAAAAGATTTTTATGATAAACGTGGTATTACTTATAGTAATAGTGAAACTAAATCAGAACTTCTATCAAGAATCGTCCCTATGTATAGTGGGGATACGAAAGTATCTAAACACCTAAAGGCGTAGTATGAATAATATTTCAACATCTTATGGTATCCCTGTAAAATATATCCACATTGGATGCTAAGTAATGGATTTCATGGCAATTTATGGGGAAGCTGGTATGATAGGCGTAGTGGGCGCAATGTTTGTATACTTAGTGGTCTCGATGTCAAAGAAATCAGACTTACAGGCTCAAACGCTGGAAGACTTAAAGATAGAGAATCGAGGTCAAAGCGAAACTTTAGAGAACATAAATGGGATGGTAATAAAATTAATTGAAAGATGGAATAAATCAGACGATATATCTCTTAGGCACAGGGAAGATATGGTTCGTGAAATGAATGATTTATCAGAAAAAATAAGTTACATAAGTGGAAGGCTTAACGGCTCGAAATAAGCAATGATTAAGATTAGTAAGTACATAAGTTGCTATCGCAACAAACAAAAGAGATTAAAATGAATATGAAAATGGATAATCGAATGAGTGTTGGTAACGTGATTACCATATTGGCAATGGCTATTAGCATTGTTTCTTCTTGGACAATGATGGGGTCTCAGATAAGTGTAATTGATGATAAGCAGGATAAGATTAATGCTCGCCTAGAGCTTAAAAGCGATAAATCTGTTGTGGATGTTAAGTTTCAATTTATCCAACAAGATTTGAGTGAAATTAAAGAAATGATTAAGGAGTTATGAATATGGAATGGTTAAGCGCAAATTGGGAATGGGTTTTATTGGGGTTCATGGTACTTGAAAAATTAGTAAAAATGAGTCCATCAGATAAAGATGATATTCTATTGGATGTTATAGTTCAAGGATTAACTAAAATGTTAAAAAAGGGAGAAGAAAAATGAGTATATTCTCTAAATACGCAGAGAAGAATATTAAAAAATTCATTGCGAACAAGATTGGAAAATTAGGTAAGAAGGGTGCTATTCTGTGGGCGGTTGGTTTTATCGTCAAACATTCTCCATCCAAAGAAGACGATAAGATGTTCGCTAAAATTAAAAAAGCTTTAGACTAAGCTGTAAGGTAGATAATAATGAACCAACGACAAATACGCAAATTAATAGATGACGTTCTCTGGAAAATGGGAATGCACTCAGATGAGGCTGTCGAGTTAATATTCCTTACTGGTCTTGTTGAGTCGGGTTATAAGTATATATCTCAAATAGGTTCTGGCATAGCGAGAAGTTTTTGGCAAGTAGAAAGTTTTACGGCTAAAGACTGTATAGATAATTATTTATCTTTTCGCCAATCTTCATTAAAGAAATGTTGTAGTGCAATGCAAAGGAGTACGGAGACTATTCTCGATATGAATCAAGAAGAGTTTCAAGAATTACTTTGGCATGATATGGCGGCTGGTGTTGTTTTCTGTCGATTAAAATACAGAAGAGACCCTAACCCAATACCAACTGATATAAGAGAAATAGCACAGTATTGGAAAACAGTATATAATACAGAGTCTGGAGCTGGGTCAGTCGAGCATTTTTTATCAATAGTAGAGAAGAGGAAAGACAAGTGAAAATAGGCATATTAGATAAAGAAACTGTACCAAACGCACCAACGTCTAAGTTTTTAACTAAAGCTGAGATACAAAAGTTTGATTCAGAATGGATACGGAATCGTCAAAGTTTTATTTTTAAGCACAAAATACCATTAATGGTTGAAAGAAGTGCGGCTGAAGTTTTGGTTAGCAAGTATGAGTCTGTATGTTACTATGATAAAAAAGATGACTATAGTAAAATAAAGTATAATAAATTAAAAAAGCTTGCAAAATCTAAAGGCTTGTCTTATAAAGAGACTCTTGTAACAAAAGAAGTATTAATAGAAAAAATAATAGAATTAGATGCCTAGCAAGAGCATAACATACTCGAATGCCGTGAGAGAGATACTTAAAAGAGTAAATGATGCTGATGGCGATATTTATCTCGCCAGAGCCAAAGAACTGGTGTATGAAGGCATATCTTCCTTAGCGGTTAGCGAAGGTGTTTCTCGCGATGATATACGAGGTATATTGCATTCAGAAGTCATTGATACATCAAATAATACTCCTATGCATAAGTTGAAATTAAAGGGGACTAATCGGCAATTGTTTTATAATCCAGCCAAAATTATCAGTATTACAGATGACCATTCACTTAATGATGTGGAACATAAGTATATAGAATTATCATCAAGTGAGATGAATCGCATTAATGACCCAGATTATAAGCCTTTTGATGATGAAGTTTTTTATCATCATCGAGGTGATTTTATTTATTTTTATCCAACAGATAGAGTGGATAATCAAAAATTAGTTATAACTTATATTGCAGAGCCAGATGGTTATGTTTATTCAACGCTCAAGCCAGAAAATAATGATGGTAATTCATTTTTTGATAGGATCTCATTTTTCTTATATAACTCGCAATATACAAAAGATTTTGCTAAGTCAATCTGAGATAAAATAGACCCCATGTTGAAAGAAAAAACATTTATTGAATTTATAGGTTCTACGATAATTTGCTTATGTTCCTCAACTAGAATAGTTCCTTCAAATGAACAAATTCCAAAAATGA
>ENA-ORXF01000309-ORXF01000309.1-marine-metagenome-genome-assembly--contig:-NODE-309-length-36881-cov-28.935931_pt1 | contig 36881 bp, 40 predicted proteins | sample MGYA00237864_ERZ511476 | MGnify/ENA primary metagenome ERZ511476 (study PRJEB26306, sample SAMN06343908) | marine metagenome | isolation source: coastal waters | place: Atlantic Ocean: West Antarctic...
TACGTTTCTGCGAAGATCATGAGTAATGCAACTGTCATGGAATATCTTGGTAAAAGAGGTATGACTAGTGGCGATATCAGTAGTATTTTAGCTGCAGCAGACGCTGATCAGTTATCACCTGATGAAGCTGCTGAGTATATTCTTAAAGAGAGAGGCGATCTATGGGAGTCTATGGTTTCTGCAGACGCTGCCAAGAAGATCAAAGCATCTTTATAAGATAATAATTTTTAGCAGGTCCTATTTTTATAGGACCTGCTATAATCAAAAAAATTTATATTCATGGCAGATAGCAAAAATTTTTTTCTTGAATTTCCCACCTTACCAGTGGAACTTATACGCGCATTTAAAAAAAGCACAGATGCCGCTTACAAAGGTTTCTCAAGAGAGTATGGAGATTTAATTGAATCTTTTTTTAATCCACTTCTAAAGTTTTTAGTGTTTTGGGAAAAATTACTGGTAGGCACTCCATGGATGATTATTATTGGTGTGATTTGCGTTTTTGCTTATTACGGCACTAGAAGTTATAAAATCGTTATAGGAATTATTTTATCATTCTTTTTTGTTGGTTATATGGGCATGTGGCAAGACATGATGGAGTCGATGGGCTTTATTATTGTTGCAACAATTATGTCGATAGGCTTAGGTATTCCTTTGGGCGTATGGATGGCAAAATCTGATAGAGCTCAAGCAATTATCACGCCTGTTCTTGATTTTATGCAAACACTTCCCCCTTTTGTTTACCTTATTCCTGTTGTGATGTTACTGGGTATTGGAAAAATACCGGGGTTAATCTCGGTTATTGTCTATGCTATTCCGCCAATGATACGTCTGACTAATTTAGGTATCAGAGAAGTTGATAGAGAAATTTTAGAAGCAGCAGATTCATTTGGAGCAACATCTTGGCAAAAACTTACTCAAGTTCAATTTCCTTTAGCTCTACCTACAATTTTTGCAGGAGTGAATCAAACAATTATGATGGCACTAGCGATGGTAATTATCGCTTCTATGATTGGTGTCAAAGGATTAGGGCAAGAAGTTCTAAGAGCAATCACTAATCAATATTTTACACTCGGCATGTTAAATGGTTTGGCTATCGTTATCTTAGCTATTGTTTTTGACCGTATTTCTCAAGCGTACGGGAAAAGAATTCAAAAACATAGATCAGGAGATGCTATTTAATATTATGTCTGTTAATAAAATTGAAATAAGAAATCTTTATAAGATTTTTGGAGAAAAGCCTCTTCCCCTTATTGAAAAAGTTAATAACGGTATGGGGAAAGACGAATTACTAGAAAAACATAATCATGTTCTAGGGTTAAGTGATATCAATTTAGATATTCCCAATCAATCTCTTCAGGTAATTATGGGTCTATCCGGATCTGGCAAATCTACTTTAATTAGGCATATCAATAGACTGATTGAACCTACTTCAGGATCTATGATGGTAGACGGTCAAGACGTTTTAACCCTCTCACAAAATGATTTACTAGAATTTAGAAAAAATAAAACAGCGATGGTATTTCAGAAATTCGCTCTTCTCCCTCACAAGACAGTATTAGAGAATGTTGCTTTTGGTTTATATATTAAAAAAATAGATACAGCAGAAACAGAAAAAAAATCTATGTATTGGATTGAGCGAGTAGGATTATTAGGATTTGAACATCGATACCCTCAACAACTATCTGGAGGAATGCAACAAAGAGTTGGGCTCGCAAGAGCGCTAGCCAATGATCCTGATATTTTATTAATGGATGAGGCTTTTAGTGCGCTTGATCCTCTTATTCGTAAAGATATGCAGGATATTCTCTTAGAACTTCAATCAGAATTAAAGAAGACTGTTGTTTTTATTACTCATGATCTTGATGAAGCTCTTAAATTAGGAGATAGAATTGCCATTTTAAAAGATGGGTTAATGGATCAAGAAGGAGATGCTGTAGATATTTTATTAAGCCCAAAAACTAATTATGTCAAAAACTTTGTAGAAGATGTTAATCGAAGTAGGGTTTTAAAAGCTAGAAATATCATGCAGGATGCATCTGCCATATCAAAAGATTTATTAAATGGTCAGTCCCTTAAGGTAAAAGCCGATGATGTCATAGAAAAATTCATCGACCGTGTGGTAGTTGATAAGCCAGACTTAATTGAAGTTTTAGGTGAAAATGGCTCTGCTATAGGATATCTTAGTCCTGACCGATTATCTGAAATTTTAAGAAAGTAGTTAAATGAAAAATAATAATTATGTTGGTGGCCAATGGGTTACAGGAGAAGGTTCTATTAAAAATATTAACCCTTCTGATACGAATGATACAATTGACGAGTATACAAATGCCACATCTCAACAATTAAATGATGCTGTAGCTAGTGCACACATAGCTCAAAAGAAATGGGAGAATGTTGGTATTGAAAAGAGAGCTAATATTCTTCACAATATTGGTAGCGAACTTATTAAACAATCTAAAGAAATTGGAACTCTTCTCTCAAGAGAAGAAGGGAAAACTCTGCCCGAGGGAATAGGAGAAGTGGTTCGATCTGGTCAGCAATTTCAATATTATGCAGCCAGCGCACTTCGTCAGTTTGGAGAAAATATAACCTCTACTCGTGATGGTGTTTCTGTCGAAATGACTCGTGAGCCAGTGGGAGTATGTGGAATTATTTCTCCCTGGAATTTTCCTATAGCTATTGCTGCTTGGAAAGCAGCTCCTGCAATGGCATTTGGAAATGCTATTGTTTTAAAACCAGCTTCACAAACACCAGCTAGTGCTATTGCACTTACTAAAATTATTAGCGAACAAAAAGATTTGCCTGAAGGTTTATTTAATCTTGTTCTTGGTGGTGGTGGAACAATCGGTCATCAAATATCGGGCCATCCAGACATTGCCGCGATAAGTTTTACAGGATCTGTTGGAGTTGGAAAAACTATTTATATGGAATCAGCAAAATCTATGAAAAAAATGCAACTGGAGATGGGATCTAAGAATCCTTTAGTTGTTATGGATGATGCTGATTTAAATATAGCTGTAGCGTGTGCAACAAATGGTGCTTATGGAGGGACAGGTCAAAAATGTACTGCTTCTTCTAGATTAATTGTCCATGAAAAAGTTTATAAAGAGTTTACTGAAAAATTAATCGAAAGCATTAGTGCTTTAAAAGTAGGTCACGCGTTAGAGGAAGGTTCTCAAATGGGGCCTGTTTCTAGTGAGACTCAACTGCAATCAAATCTCGATTATATAGAAATGGGAAAGAAGGAAGCTAAGCTAGCTTATGGAGGAAATCCCATGAATATGAGAACTCCAGGGTACTATATGGAGCCGACCCTTTTTATTGATGGTGATAATAAATCAACAATTAATCAAGAGGAAATGTTTGGTCCGATAGCTTGCGTTATTCCTGTTAAATCTTATGAAGAAGGTCTAGAAGTTGCCAATGATACTATCTTCGGACTATCAAGCGGTATTGTTACACAATCACTTAGTAAAGCTGCTGATTTTAAAAAGAATATTAAAACTGGTGTGACGACTGTTAATCTTCCAACAGCAGGTCTTGATTACCACGTTCCTTTTGGTGGAAGAAAAGCTTCTTCTTTTGGTCCAAGAGAACAAGGCACATACGCTCATGAGTTTTATACTCATGTTAAGACGACTTACGTAAGTCCTGGCAAGATCTAGTGAACTTCAGAATAGATAACTTACAATATTGTAATTGGTCTAAAGATATTTTCGAAATTAATCATGCTGCAAAACTCGATGCTGTGCATGCAACAATCTGTTATCATGAGGATTTTGATGAATTACAAATCAATATTGAAAAGTGGAAACAATATTTTAATGATTTTTCATCTTTAATCTCACAAGGATTTCAAAGTTCAGATATAGATAAAGCGAAATCAGAAAATAAGACATCTATTTTTTTTGGATTACAAAATTGCTCTCCTATCGAAGATAATATTGAATATGTTGAAGTACTTAAAAAACAAGGTGTTCTTTTTATGCAACTGACATACAACAACCAATCTTTGCTCGCTACTGGATGCTATGAAAAGCGAGATACAGGAATTACAAGAATGGGCAAAGAAGTCATTAAAGAAATGAATAGAGTGGGGATGATTGTTGACATGTCTCACTCAGCAGAACTATCCACACTAGAAGCCATTGAAATATCAGAAAAACCGATCGTTGTTAGTCATGCTAACCCCTCTTTCTGGCATCAAGGTCTTCGTAACAAATCAGATACCGTCATTAAAGCTTTAAACGATTCAGGAGGGATGATTGGTTTCTCTATTTATCCTCATCATTTAAAAGATGGTGAAAATTGTACTCTTGATTCATTTTGTGAAATGATTGCAAAAGCTACAGACCTGATAGGCTCAGAGCAAATAGGGATAGGTTCAGACTTATGTATCCGACATCCCGATAGTATTGTGGAATGGATGAGAAATGGAACTTGGACAAAAACAAAAGATTTTGGAGAAGGAAGTGCTTCTAATGCTGGCTTTCCTCCTCAACCATCATGGTTTGAAGACGCAAGAGGTTTTGACAATCTAGAAAAGGGCTTAGAAAAAGTAGGTTTTAATGAGAAAGAAAGAAATAATATTCTTGGTAATAATTGGTATAATTTCTATAAAAAATTTGATTAATGAAGACAGCAGTGCAAATAGATAAAGACTTTGTAAGTCTAAGACCAGCCTCAGAAATTATGAAGCTATCTCGATTAGGCTCCTTTCATCAATCTAAATTATCTTTTTTGAGAAGCTTTATTCGTGAATTTAAAGATTGGAATTTTCAAACAGAATTATTCAACTTAGATAAAAATGGGTATGGAGAAATTGTTTACTCATTATCATCAGGATCAAAAAGTTATTCTTTGATATGTTTTGCTAATCACTTAAAAGATTCTGAAAGATCAGATCGTGTTATTGCAAAAAAATGGGACTCATCTTTTGTTTTATTTGACGGCATTCCGACTCAAGAAGATATTCAACGTTTAAAAAATAATGTTCCTTTGCAAGAAAAAGGAAGAACAACCACTCAAGAACTTGCTCTGTCTAGGGCTAATAAGTCTGTTCGAACTTTTGAACATGTGGTTCAATTTCTCTCAGAAGGGAAACAACCTGATAAAAATATTTTATCAAAAGTAGGCTATCTTTACAGAACAACCGCTGTGTATGGTTCGGGTAAATTTGGACTAGCAGACCGTTTTAGAATTGCTGATAGAAAAGAACTACAAGGTCCATTTCGTTTAGAAATGATGTTAGTTTATTTTGTAAGAAAATTTACAGTTGATCAGGTTAATCATATAGCTAAAGAAAAAAATCCCGCACAAGCAGTAATGCTTGATGATGATATCGCAAGAAATTTAGGTATAGGAAATTCAACAGGATTGGGCATGGCTCCTTTTATTGTCAATCACCCAACACTTCTTCATCAGTGGATAGTAGCTAGGGAAAAAGCCTTACAAATTGTTAGATCTGTTAAATTGGTATCGACAGAAGAAAGAAATATTTTTCAAAAATATCTAAACCAATCCATCAATAATATAGAAACCTGGACTACCGATAGTGAATATCAAACAAACAAAAATAATCAACTAAGAGAAGATTTAAACTCTTTTCAAAAATACTTTTCTACTAAATCTATAAATGATCACTTTTGGAATGAAGTGTATCTTTGGTCATCGCAAAACTTAAGAGATGAAGGAATTGAATTTATTGTATCTTTAATGATGGAGCCTTACGGAAATTTAGTAGAGCCCTTATGTAATGAAATGAGTATTAATGAAGATGAACATTTTACAATTGAAGGATCTAGAAAAGCTGGTGAAGTTAAAGATATTATTGAAAATCGTTACGAATGGCTTATTCCAGTGGACTTTCAAAAACAAGAAAATATTTCTAATTTTTGGTATTATTCAAAAAATAAGCAAGAACCAAGACTCTCCAATAGGTTTGAAGAAGATGGTTCTGAGAATGAATTACCTCTAGCAATTGCAAGAGATATTAAAAAACTCTATCAAGAAATTTCTCAAGTAGATCAGGAAAGTACCATAGCTGAATTTCTTCTCTCCCATCAAGATTTACGTTATGTAGTTAGAAGAGTTTTTATGAGTGAAAAATTTCCCTATTCTGAAATTCAAGATAATACTATTGCTGACACTATTATTCCAATCGATATGCTCAGACTTAAGCTTTCTTATTTTGGTGCTGTTAAATTTGATCCTAAGTCTGATTTGTGGCTTAGAATTACAATGTATCAAGGGGCACCTCTAGCACATGAAATGAAATTTTCAGATGATAGTTGGCCTTATAAATCTCTTCTTTAAAAAAGATTTAATTTAAATTAATTAATTGTTCAACAATAATTAAAGATCCTACAAATAAAGTCATTATGCCGAAGTATTTTTTTAACTGATGTCCTGAAAAAAATTTTGATATATAATTTCCCATTAGAACTCCTATGGTGGTTGCTATTAAGACATAGAAAACAAAAATCCAATCTACTTCAAATCCTTGATAAACATCACCACCAAATCCTATAATGGATTTCATAGTAATAATCACCAGGGATGTTCCGATTGCAATTTTCATTTCAAGTCCAGCTAACAAAACTAAGGCAGGTATAATTAAAAACCCACCTCCTGCACCAACTAATCCTGTAATAGCTCCTACAACAATACCTTCAATTATTACTAAAATTTTTTTAGAAATATGATTAAGATTTTTTTTATCTATTTTAGGTTTACGATCTTTGATCATCATTAGTCCTGAGACAAACATTAAACAAGCGAATATAAAAAGAATTAAAAAGCTTTTTGTAATTGTAATACCAAAAGTTAACGAGTTAGGAATTAAGGGTAAGAGTAATTGACGAACAATTAGAACTCCAAAAATTGATGGAATTCCAAAAATAAATGCAGTTTTGATATTAATAGTTCCTTGTTTAAAATAAACATATGAGGCCATTAAGGCTGTAAGACCCACTAGCAATAAAGAGTATGTTGTTGCCTCAATTGCATTAATACCAAAAATGTAGACTAAAATAGGCATTGTTAGAATAGACCCGCCAGCACCCAATAATGAAAGTACTAGACCCATAATAAATGAGCAAATAATGCCTAAAATAAACATTTATGATTTAAAAAATATCGGATGTTGGTTTGTGTCTTTTGACTAAGTTTTGTTTTTTTTTGGGGAATAATGAAAGTTAAAAACAAAATATTATAAGGTTTTTTTTTCTAAAGGTGCATTTTGAGCAGTCCAATTTTTGACTCCCCCTATAAGATGAAAACAATTTTTTAAGTTATAGGATTGAGAAAGCTGAACAGCTAATGTTGATCGATGACCAACTGCACAATACATTAAGATTTTTTTATTACTTAATTGATCAAAATTTTTATGAATATAACCAGAAATTTGACTAGAAGTAATATGAATTGAGTTTTTAATTCTCCCATCTCTTAAAATCTCTAACTCTTCTCTCAGGTCTATAATTACCACTTGGTCATTTTGAATTGATGATTGAAATTCTTCTACAGTTATTCCGTTAGTAGTTTTTTGCCTAGAAAAATCAATTCCTAGATTTAAATTACCTGGTACCGCAATATCCATCATCTTAGGGTCAGGTAGATTTAAGTTATTCATGATTGCTGCATATTCATCTGCTGAAGTCACTTGTAAGCGAGGATTGAATTTTTTTTCTTCACCTAAAGTACTAACAGTATCTCCCTTATAATCATGAGCAGGATATAATAAAGTATCCTCAGGTAGCTTTAAGATTCTTTCAAAAATTGAATGATAAGCATCATAAGGATCTCCGTTTTGAAAATCTGTTCTTCCAGTTCCTCGAATTAATAAGGTATCACCAGAAAAAATCCTATCGTTCATAAGATAGCTAAAAGAATCATTCGTATGACCCGGTGTATGTAATGCTTTTAATTGAATATTTTCAATATCGACACTCTCATTATCCTTAACTTGCATTGAGACAACATCTCCAGGAGATGCATCCCCCATAATTGTAATACAATTTGTACGATCTCGAAGTTCAGCTATTCCCGAAATATGATCAGCATGAATATGGGTATCAATTACCTTAACAAGCCTCAAGTCTAATTCTTCAACTAATTTTATATATCTTTCGACATTTTCTAAAACTGGATCAATAATTAATGCTTCTCCCCCTTTTCGACTTGCGATTAAATACGTGTAAGTTGAAGATACCTTGTCAAATAATTGCCTAAAAATCATTTTAGGTTTTTAAAATTTTCATTCATTAATATGATAAGATATAATTAAATAAATGCACATTCAAAATGAATATTATTAACTTTACTCCCATTGAATCTTTTACAGGAGGTGTCTTTATAGGTTTAGCAGTCGCGGTTCTTTTTCTATTAAGAGGGAATTTTGCAGGAATAAGTGGCATATATTATAACCTAATAACTTTTAAAAAATCTGGTTTTTTGTGGAGATTATTCTTTATAATTGGGTTAATTATTGGTCCAATAATACTGAAATTATTCAACTATCAAGATCTAGGTTTTGAAATTCCTCATACAAACATTCTATTAATTATTATTGGAGGCTTGTTAGTGGGTTACGGAACTCAATTAGGAAGTGGTTGTACTAGTGGACATGGTATTTGCGGAATAGGAAGACTTTCCTTTAGATCAATAGCTGCAACGTTTACGTTTATTTTGACGGGTATTATTACTGTTTTACTATTAAGGTTTTTAGGATTTATCAATTTATGAAAAATATAGCAATCCCTATCTTTGTAGGAATACTATTTGGAATAGGCTTAACTATTTCAGGTATGACTAACCCTTCAAAAGTTATTGGGTTTCTTAATATTTTTGGAAAATGGGATCCGTCATTAATTTTTGTTATGGGTGGAGCTATTCTGATTAGCCTTCCTACGTTTCTAATACTACAAAAAAAAATTTCTTATCCTTTTTTTAATAAAGAAGATGGTTTTCAAAAAATCTCTTTCAAAAATATAGATTCATCCTTACTAATAGGTTCTGGCTTATTTGGTATTGGATGGGGCATGGTTGGATTTTGCCCAGGCCCTTCAATAGCTTCACTATCTATGCTCAATGAAAATGCTTTAATTTTTTTTGTATCTATGAGCTTAGGAATGTTAATCAAAAAATTATTGAATTAATTAAGCTTTATCCCCGTAATTACTAATATGCTTAGGAATTCTTTTGTTATTTCCATAAATAAAATGATTACTCATATTTTCTTTAAAGCGCATAGCGGGGGGATTTTTTCCCATCACATCAGCTACTTCTCGAATTAACATTGGGTTAGCTCCACAACAAACACCTAGATATTTTAAACCCATCTGATAGCACTCTTGCATGAATTCTCTAATTTCATATCGATTACAAAATAAAGGATCAAGAGCGGTTGGAAAAGTACGGCCATGAGGTGAAAGGCAAGTACAATTATTATAATCATCTAAATTAAAAAAAGTAGGCTGCTTTTCATTCGTTCGAAAAGGTATAGGTAATGCTCCAACGTGACACTTAACCTGAGATTTAATTTCTTTAATATAAGGCAACATAGTTTCAGGCCCTCTAAAGCAATTTAATCCCACAACATCGGCCCCCATTTGTTCTAATTTTAAACAAGTATCCAAGGGGGTTACTCCATCACGCATAATATTTTCACCCATAGGGGCAATTGTTAATACAGACGGTAAGCCTGAAGATTTCATAACTTCCAAAGCACAATAAGCTTCCTCGGCATAATAAAATGTTTCACCGATAAGCATATCCGCCCCCTCATCAACAGCCCAACCAATCATTTCTTCAAACATTGCGCGAACTTCATTTTGAGATTTTGTGTCTGATGGATTCCATATATTGGTATTTGATATATTCCCAGCCATAAGATTTTCCTCTCTACCATCCGGAACTGAGGTTGCTACTTTTTTGGCGATTTGTAATGCAGAACGATTGAGAGGCTCTAATAACTCTTCTTTTCCGATGACTCTCATTTTTTCTCGATGACCATTATAAGTAAAAGCTTCGACGATATCTGAACCAGCATGCTGAAAATCTTTATGAAGATTAGCTAGAGCTTCTGGATTTTCTAAAGCTATTTCAGGAACAAATTCTCCTGCAGTCAAATAGCCCCTTCTCTCCATTTCAAATAAAAAACCTTCAGCACAAACTACTCCTTCAGCATCTAATCTTTCTTTTAATGAGCGCTTCATAAAAAAACTCCTTCTATTTTAAGTATTGATTCATTTTTATTTAAGATGTGACTTTTCCGGCATTAGTTGCATCAGAAACTTCTACCAGTAACCCAGTTTTACAATCATAAATATAGCCATATATTGGAATATATGAGGGTACTTTTGAATCACTTCTAATTCGCTTAACATCATCAGTGACAGCTTTTGCATTATCTTTAAATGTTAACCAATCTATAAATTTTCCATCAACGGTTCCATGATCAGATTTTTTGTCATGCCAACCGTCAGCATCAATTGAGGCAGTATCCAAACTTTGCTCTAATAAATCTGCTATAATTTCTGATGTAAATAATTCCATACCACAATCAGTATGATGAATAACAAACCATTCATTAGTACCAAGGAGTTTATGAGATATTACCAGAGAGCGGATAGCATCATCACTAGCTCTACCTCCAGCATTTCTTATAACATGAGCATCCCCTTCAGATAATCCAGCATATTTAGCGGGATCTAACCTGGCATCCATGCAGGTTAAAATTGCAAATCCTCTTGCAGGAGGAAGAGCTAAATCTTTTTTATCTCCAAAAATATCTGCATATTTCTTATTTGATTCAATGACTTCAGATAGTATTTTACTCATATTATTCTCTTTCTATATAGAGCTAAATTATTTGATTTTATATTTTAGCCAATTATTTTATATCGCTGCAATAAGTACAAATCACGATTTGTTCTTTATAAAGAAAATAGTTCTATATGTCAAACATTAAATCATTATATTAAAAATCTTCCTTTTTAAAAATACTCGACAAAAAGTAGACAAAATTGCTATAATAAAAAAAACTAATAAACATATGAACCAGAGCTACTATGAAATTGAAACAACTTGTAAGCGTGCTGCACGCGCAAGTGGATTTAGCTGGGGTGTAGCTGAAGAAATTGGTAAATCAATTCGATCTCTTGAAATGATGGGACTACCAGGTGTCAAAACCTTTTATAATTATCTTGAAGATGCAAAGGCAAAATCTTTCACAAAAGCTCAAAAAATCTTACCTAAAAATACTCAAGCTAAAAAAATATTCTGTCCAATTGAAACTTCTGTTGCGATATTAGATGATTGCAAAAATTTATTTCAAGATAATGCCATCATAGAGTTTTCTCAAATGTGCCACCCTTTACTATTAGTACCTATGATTAACAGAGCATCTATTCTTGTTGGTAAAAAAATTTTAATATCTTTCGATCAAATAAAAATTATTTTAAATTTTAATGAATCCATCACTCTTAATTCTGATGGACCTTTTCCCAGTCAAACTACTAAGGTTTTAATTCAATCAATAAATGACGAAGAAAAATATACAAATGAAGAATATGAGTATCTCTATCAACTCTCATTAGAAACATTCGTTGATGAATCGGAAGGCAAGCTTAGTGGAGCTGGTGCCGGACTAACCGATAATGATTAGATTTTATACTTTAAAGCGGCAGTAATTAAGTATCTTAATATGTTTTCATACTCTTGATTATTAAGTTTTGTCAGGCTTGGATTTTTTAATGTCTTTCTTGTAATAGAAACGCCTATTAATATTGCTCCCAATAAATCAAAATTAATGGGCTTAAATTTATTTTTGATTTGATGAATAATTGGTTTTCTCATCATGGCATCATGGTGTTTTTGAACAATCCGTCCTACTTCGGGATCTGAAGCATTCATACACAACATTTTTACATAGGTTACTTCATCATTTAAATTTTTACTTTCCATAAATGACTCTACAAACATATCTATAATGTTGCTTGAATTGATTTGATTTACCCACTCACTTTTATCTACTAATGTTTCTTCAAAAAGTTTTTTTTTGTTTCCAAAATATCTAGATATTAGAGCTATATCTAATTTAACTGTCTTTGAGATATCTCTAAGGGAAACATTAGAATATCCTTTTGTCCAAAAAAGTTTTTTTGCTTCAGTAAAAATTAATTTTTTTGATATGTCTGATTTTTTCATAATATTTGTCAACACTAGTTGACATTTGTATCTTTGTATATATAAATACTATCAAATAATTTCAAAATAATAGGAGAAAATTTAGTGAATATTAATAAAAATTTACCTGTAATGGTGACTGGCGCTACAGGGTTTGTGGCAGGCTGGATTATAAAAAAGTTACTTGAAAATCAAATTGTAGTTCACGCAGCAGTAAGAGATCCTAAGGATGAAAATAAGATTTCTCATTTAAAAGAATTAGCTAAAGAAAATAACGGTATTATTAAGTTTTTTAAAAGTGATCTTTTACAAGACAATAGTTATAAAAATGCAATGGATGGTTGTGAAATAGTTTTTCATACCGCATCTCCATTTACTTTAGGTTTAAAAAGTCATGAGTATGTAGAGCCTGCATTAAAAGGAACTAGAAATGTTTTAAATTCTGTTAATAGTACTCCTTCTGTTAAAAAAGTCATTCTGACTAGCTCTGTTGTAGCTATTATTGGAAATAATATTGACTGCCAACAATCACCTAATAATACTCCTAATGAAGATACATGGAATACAACTTCCACACTAGATCATGAACCTTATGGCTATTCGAAAACACTAGCGGAAAAAGAAGCCTGGAAAATTAATAAAAACCAAAATCAATGGAAGTTAGTTGTCATAAACCCTTCATTTGTAATGGGTCCTTCTCTTTCAAATCACTCAACATCTGGGACTCATCAAATTATTCAAGACATAGCTAGTGGTAAAATGAAATCTGGTTGCCCTACTTTTGAAATTGGAATGGTTGATGTAAGGGATATAGCTACAGCTCATTTTAATGCTGCCTTTATGGATAACTCAGAGGGTAGAAATATTATATCAAACAGAACTGTTAAGTTTATTGAAATGAGTCAGATCTTGAGAAATAAATTTGGTGAAAATTTACCTTTTCCGAAAAAAACAATACCAAAAATAATGGCTGTCTTATTAGGTCCCATTTTTGATAAAAGCTTTACACGAAAATCTCTATGGAGAAATCTCTCCCATCCATGGAAGATAGATAACTCTAAATCAAAATTATCACTTAATATAGACTACCTTCCTATAGAAAAATCTATTGAGGAGGCCTATCAACAACACATTGATAAACAGCATTGAAAATTACAGAAATATAAAAGAAGGTCCTAAAGTAATGAGAACAGCTTTGATATTTGGCTCCTCTGGCTTAGTTGGAGGAGATCTCCTTAATCAATTAATTAAGGATACTAATTACTCTAAGATAAAGTTATTTGTTCGTTCAGTTCCTGAAATTAATGATCCAAAAGTAGAGATTATTAAGACTGATTTTAATAATTTAGAAAATCACAAGGAGGATATCAAAGGAGATGACTGCTTCTTTTGTATTGGCACAACAAAACAAAGTTCCCCCGATAAAGACGAATATAGAAGGGTTGAACTTGATATTCCTAGAGAAATCGCAAAAATTGCAAAATCAAATTTTGTTAACACATTTATTTTTGTCTCTGCATTGTATGCAAACCCCAAGAGTTCGGGAGACTATGTAAGATTTAAAGGGTTGGTTGAAGAAGAGTTAAAAGAACTTAATTTTCCAAAACTTGGAATAATGAGACCATCTTTTTTAATAGGAAATAGAAAAGAAAAGAGAGCGGGTGAAACAATAGGTATCTTTGTTTTTAAGTTACTTTCTCCATTACTTTTAGGCCCTTTAAAGAAAATGAAACCCATTCATTCAGAAACTGTTGCAAAAACAATGATAGCTGTTATTCAAAATAATATTCAGCAAACTATTTTTGAGTCAAATGAAATTGTTGAAATAAATAAATCATATATTGACTAAAAATAAGTAATTTATGAAAAGAAGAAAATTTGTCAAAAGAGGATTAATTGCTATTATTGGTTTTTTCATTATGTCTAATAAATTAATTGCTAATCAAATATTTAAGTCGTCTCTTTTTAAGGATGGTATTTTTCATAATAATTTCATAAGTCATAATGTAAGTTCTTTTAAAAAATTTTTGCAATGGAGAAAAGAATCAAAAAAGCCAGATCCTATTACTTTTCCTTTGGCTAAAAATAATCCTGTATTTTTAAAAAATAATAGAATCACACCTACTATTACTTGGGTTGGTCACGCTACATTTTTAATACAAATAGCAGGTTTAAATATTCTTACTGACCCTCATTTTACTGAGAGAGCTTCTCCCTTTAGTTTTGCAGGTCCGTCTAGAACAACGCCTGTGGGTTTAAAAATTGAAGACTTACCTAAGATCGATCTCATAGTTATTTCTCATAACCATTATGATCATTTAGATAAAGAAACAATTCAACAATTAATAAAAAAACAAAATAATCATCAGCCTCTCATTTTAGTTCCTTTGAAATTAAAAAAAAAATTAGAAAAATTCGGCGCTAGAAATGTTCAAGAACTAGGATGGTGGGACAATACGATTTTAAAAAATATTAAAATTCACTCTGTCCCTGTTCAACATTGGAGTAAAAGATCAATGACTGACACTAATCAATCTCTTTGGTGTGGATGGGTTTTTGAGGCTCCAGAATTTCGAATATTATTTTGTGGGGATACTGGCTACTCAAAAGACTTTTCATTAATTCAACAAAAATTTCAATACATGGATCTTTCTCTAATTCCAATTGGCGCTTATGCCCCTCGCTGGTTTATGAAATACCATCACTGCAATGTTGAAGAGGCTATACAAATTCATCAAGATATTAAATCTAGAAAATCTATTGCTATGCATTGGGGAACTTTTCAATTAACTGATGAACCTATGGACGAACCTGTAAGTCTTTTAAAATCCTTAGTGAAGAAAAAAGAAATGTCTCGATCTGAATTTATAGCCATGCAACATGGTGAAACTCAACAGATTAAGACCTTGTAAAATATTTATAACTGTCTTAGGGTAAAAGACCTATGAACAAAAAAATAATATTTAATTTTTGGAAAAACTGGAACTGCCATTTGTTTATTAGAATTCACTACGCATCATTCGTCTAGCTATTCTCCCTCTTTAAAATTTTAATAATATTAAATTACTTTTAATAGGAGAATTACGTGGGTACAAAAAAATTATTTTATAAATCGATTATTTGGCAAGCATTAGGTTTTATTTGGATATCTGTATTATCCTATTTTTGGTATGGGAATTGGATTAACTCTTTAACTTTTTCTATAATTGTTATAACTGTAAGTATATTTCTATATGTCATCTATGAAAAATTATGGGATAAATTTTTTAATAAGTAATTCAATGTTAATTAATTTATCATAATTTTGAATGGATTCTTTCTCAAAAAAATGATTAATGGACGGTGAAAAATGAGCAACCAGTTCTTTCTATCAAAATCAGCTAGACTAAGATCCACTCCTTTTACTAAGCAAATTGAAGAGTATGGAGTTAAATCTTATACTGTTTATAATCATATGCTTCTTCCTACTGTTTTTGAAAGTGTTGAAGCGGACTGCGCCCACCTTAAAGAATTTGTTCAGATTTGGGATGTATCTGTTGAAAGACAAATTGAAATTTCCGGACCTGACTCTGCTCGTTTAGTTCAAATGATGACATGTAGAGATCTATCTAAAGCCAAACAGGGAATTTGTTATTATGCACCCATCATTGATGAAAAAGGTTTTATGATTAATGATCCTTTGATTATGCTTCTTGAAGATAATAAATGGTGGCTATCAATTGCAGATTCAGATGTACTTTTATATGCAAAGGGTTTGGCAAATGGATTTCAATTTGAAGTAAATATTCATGAGCCTGAGGTTTATCCTCTAGCCGTTCAAGGACCTAAATCTTTTGCCTTAATGGAAAAAGTTTTCGGCTCAGAAATTCTTGAGATGAAGTTTTTTCATTTTAAAAAATTCGAATTTCAAAATCATCATTTCATTATAGCTAGATCAGGTTGGTCGAAGCAAGGTGGCTTTGAAATATATGTCGATGATCATGAAAAAGGTCAAAAACTTTTTGATGAACTAATGGCACAAGGAAAAGATTTGAATGTTCGTCCAGGTTGCCCCAATGCAATAGAAAGATTAGAGAGCGGTCTTCTTTCCTATGGTAACGACATAACAATCAAGGATAATATTTTAGAATGTGGTCTTGATAACCTTATATCCTTAGCTGATGAAGTAGAATATCTAGCAAAAGATTCACTGAAACAACTTTCAGCAAAAGGAATAAAAAAATCTTTGAGCGGAATTAAAATTCAAACTAAAAATATTACTGTTCTCGAGCATTTACCGATTTTTTTTAATGGTGATCAAATTGGTGAACTAAGATCTTCCATATATTCCCCTAGCTTTAAATGCTGTTTAGGTATCGCTATGATTGATAAGACTCATCAATCAACTACCGGAATCCATCAAGTGGTCATAAATAACCATGATTATCAGATAGAATTATCTCCTCTACCTTTTAGTCAATAATATTATTGCAAAATTAATTTAAAGTATTATTCATGCGATAATGTTTAGAACCGTTCTTAACTCTTGGTCTTTATTTTTTGGTTTATCTTTTATTATGATGGCCAATGGCCTTCAAGGAACTTTAATAGGAATTAACGCAGTTGAGTATGACTTTAATATTATTGCTACAGGTTTAATTTTTACAGGTTATTTCTTGGGATACTTAGTAGGCTCTATGAGCATGCCTAATTTTATTAGTAGTGTTGGACATATTAGAGTTTTTGCCGCTTTTGCCTCTTTGGCTTCTATAGCCATTCTTCTACATTGGCTTTTTGTTAATCCTTTTGCTTGGGCGATTATCAGACTAATTACAGGATTTTCAATGGCTGGCATTTATGTTGTTTGTGAGAGTTGGTTAAATGATCGAGCTGACAATGACACACGTGGAAGACTTTTATCTTTTTATTTTTTAATTCTATTTATCTCTCAAGGAATTGGCTTCTTCTTGATTAATGTGTCCCCTACCCTTGATGCTCATTTATATGTTCTGGCTTCTGTTTTAATTTCTATAGGACTTGTACCTATCTTAATGACAAAAAAACCTGCTCCTGATTTTGATTTACCTAAAAGAACTTCTCTTAAGGATGTTTATCAAAAATCTCCGTTGGCATTTATCAGTAGTCTTTCTATGGGTATCATCTTTGGAGCTACATTTGGACTATTAGCGGTTTTTGCTGCTAAAATAAATTTAACAATTTTTGAAATTTCTATTCTCGTCTGTGCAAATAATTTAGCTGGGGGTCTTTCGCAATATCCGTTTGGATGGCTATCGGACAGAATGGATAGAAGACACCTCATCACTTATCTTTATATTGCCTCACTCATTGCGGTGATTTTGATTTTTGTATTAGGGCAGTTTTCTTTCTGGCTATTAGTGACTTTCGTTTCTCTCCATGCTGCGTTAGCTTTTCCAATTTATACAATATCTATAGCTCATATGAATGATTTTATGGAAAAGGAAGAAATGGTTTCAGCTAGCGCAACTATATCTGTTATCAATGGTATTGGGGCTTCTTTTGGTCCTTTATTGGCATCGATACTTATGTTTGCAATAGGACCTTATGGCTTTGTCATTTTTTTTATTATAGTTTATGCCACTCTTATTCCCTTTTGTTTATATAGGGTCAAACTTGGAAGAGATATTGAATTTGTTGATGAAAATAGACCAACTATTCTTGTACCAAGAACTGTTTCTGCAATGGGTGTACAAATGGCATCTGAAGAGTCTATAATGAGATCCGAAGAAGATGACAGCTGAAGAAAACATAAAAAATTTAAGTATTACACTTCCTTCTTTAAATAAGCCTTTGGGGAGTTATAAGCCCTGCGTATTAGTTGATAATTTTGCGTACATTTCTGGCCAAGCCCCCATAAAAAACGATGGCTCTTTTGAGATGGGAATAGTTGGTAAGAATATTGATATAAATGATGCTAAAGACCATGCAAGAAAATGTGGCTTATCTATTTTGGCTGCTTTAAAGGACGAAATTGGGTCATTGGATAAAGTGGAGCAAGTAGTTAAATTGACGGGGTTTGTGTGTTGTGAGCCTGATTTTTATGACCAGCCAAAAGTAATTAATGGCTGTTCTGACTTAATGCTTGAAGTATTTGGTGATAAAGGGGTGCACTCTAGATCAGCCGTTGGTGTTATATCTCTACCGTTAGGTATATCAGTTGAAATTGAAGCTATTTTCAAACTCAAATAATTTGATTTGACTTTAAGAAATTTTTAGAGAAAGATCAAAATATTAATATTGTGGGTTTAAAGATATGGAAATATCTATCGAAAATAATCAGGACATTCAAGTCTCCCTTCATGATCAAAAAATCAATTTACATCCCGTATGGCTAAGAGAAAGAATTAAAGGTGAAGGGTTTGTCGACACAGATTCTCATCAAAGACTTTATGAACCTTCTTCTATCCGATTAGATTTAAAAATTAGATTAGCTTCAATTGAAGATAGAATATTGAATGTTGATTTTGATGACGGCATCTCAACTCAATATAATTTAGATGAGCTTATTCTTGAAATTGATAAAGAAAATTTCAAAGAGGAACATTTTCCTAAGATTGAATTGTGGAGTTCTCAACTAAGAGATTTGCCTGAGATTAGTTTTGAAGAAAATATGAGCGAGTCTCAAGCGATGCTTGAACTATTAAATAAATTTTATATTTATGGTTTTGTTGTTATAAAAAATGTTCCTACAAGAGATCAATATTTATTAGAATTTGTAAATAGTATTGGCCCTGTTCGATCAACAAATTTTGGAATGTATTTTGATGTTATGTCAAAACCTAATCCTAATGACTTAGCATATAAGCCTATTGCTTTACCTCCCCATACAGACAATCCCTATAGAAAACCTGTTCCAGGAATTCAATTCCTTCACTGTCTTGAAAACGAAGTGAGCGGTGGTTTTTCTACTTTAGTTGATGGTTTTGCAGTAGCTAATTATATAAAAAGTAAAGATGTGGATGCTTTTAATTCCCTAACTTCAACAAAAATTAGATTTCGATTTCAAGATAATTCTATTGTCTTAGAAAATCAGGGGGAGTTAATAGAGTTAGATGAAGATCTAAATCTTAAGCAAGTAAGATATAGTACAAGGGTTGAATATGTTCCTCCTATGCCACAAGATAAACTAAATAGCTTCTATAGAGCGAGAAAAATTCTTTCTGATCTTTATAGCTCTTCTCAATTTGAATTGAAATTTAAATTGCAAAAAGGAGATGTCATGATGTTTGATAATCATAGATTGCTTCATGGGAGAACTTCGTATGATCCAAATGAAGGAATGAGACATCTTCAAGGATGTTATTTGGATTTTGACTCCACTGATGGAAAGCTAAGACATCTTAAAAGAAAATTTGGCTAATTTACTAACTCACTAAATGAGTTCTTTAATCATTAATAATATAGAAGTATTTGCCTGCAAAACAGATGCGCCCCAAATTACTTGGGCAAGAGATATGACTCCTATGTTTGAAGCAAATGTAATTGTGAAAATTACAACCGAAGAAGGATATGAGGGTGTAGGAGGTGTGCTTGTTCCAACAGAACATAGTTATGATCATAGTTTAGTAGAAGCAATGAAAAATCTATTTCCAGAAATTCTCAATAAGTCCATTCATGATAGAGAAAAGCTAACTGATCATATGTTAACTAGATGTGTAGGATTAAATCCTAATGCCGTCAGCCCAATAGACATAGCGATGTGGGACTGCTTCGCAAAATCACTCAACTTACCTATGTATAAAGTATTGGGAGCGAAAAGAGATTTTATACAGTCGTATGCTTCAACACCTTTGTTTGAAACAATAGAAGAATATATTGATTTTATCAGAGAGCAATTATCTCAAGGTTTTAAAACTGTTAAGTTTCACACTTGGTGCGATATTCAGTTTGATATAAAAATGGTTCAAGAAGTTTGTTCAGCAGTTCCTGAAATGAAATACATGATTGATTGTGAACAACGATACAATAAAGAAGACGCTTTAAAATTAGGTCAAAAATTAGATGAGTTAAATTTTGTATGGTTTGAAGCTCCCTTTGTGGATAGTGATTTTGAGAGCTATACCTGGTTAAAAAATAAAATCAAAACACCTGTCATCTGTGCTGGTAATTCTATTCTAGATCCCTATTTATTAAAAAAAGCTATGGAAGAAAATGTTTATGATCACTTACGAATTGATACTACTTATGCCGGAGGTATTACAATCACAAAAAGAATAATGGAGATGGCAGCTAATCTTAATTTTAATGTAGAACTTCAATCTTGGGCATTTCCATTAGGCCAAGCTGCTAATTTACATATGATGCTTAGTAATGAAAATTGTGATTTTTTTGAACAAGTTGTTCCTTTTGTCGATCATGAACATGGAGCTAAAAATTTTATAAGGACTGATAATAATGGAAATATCCACCCCACTAAAGATAATGGACTAGGTATTACTATGAATTGGGATCAAATTCATCAAGATTATTACCTTCACTTAAAGTTTGATAAAAATGGTCTATCTCGAAATACTCAATAACTATGAATATCAAAGATCTAAAAATGAGATTATGGAGTAGATATTACCTAAAGTATGGAATTTTATAAAAAATTAATTTTTATTTTTTTAATAACATTCTGGTTTGATAGCGCAATGACAAAAAATATATTTGATTTTAAAATAAAGGATATTGATGGAAATATATTAGATCTTTCAGATTTTAAAGGATCTCCTTTATTATTAATTAATACAGCTTCCAGATGTGGATTTACAGGACAATATCAAAATTTAGCAAACTTATTTTTAGAATATAAAAATAAAGGTCTGATAATAATTGCAACTCCATCTGATAGCTTTAATCAGGAACTATCCAACTCCAAAGAAGTTAAAGAATTTTGTTTAATTAACTATCAAACAACTTTTGTAATTTCAGAAATTATGGAAGTGAAAGGCAATAATAGACACCCTATTTATCAATGGATAAAAAAAGAATATAACAAGACTCCAAAATGGAATTTTTATAAATATCTATTTAATAAAGATGGGTTATTAGAAGAAAGTTGGTCTTCTATAACAAAACCTGATGCTCAAAAAGTTACTCAAACGATTGATAGTTTAATCTGAAAAAAACCCAGGGCGCACATAAGCACCCCAGGTAAAAGCAATTATTATTTAAATTCTGGATAAGCTTCACCGGTGAGTTCAGCTTTATCGAGTCCCATAGCTTCTTCTTCTTCTGATACTCTTAAACCTACTGTGCCTTTAAGTATGTAAAAGAAGATAGCGCTTAGCGGCACCACAAGAATTGCTGCAGCAAGTACACCAGTTAGTTGTACGAAAAAGTCTCCTTTGCCGAAGATACCAACGGCAAGTGTTCCCCAAATACCAGCAACTAAGTGAGCAGGAATAGCACCTACAACATCATCAATCTTTAGTTTGTCTAATAATAGGATTGCAAAAGTAGTGAGCGCTCCACCAATACCACCAACTACAATCGAAGTGAAATGATTCTGAAGATCAGGACCTGCTGTAATAGCAACTAAACCAGCAATCGCACCATTTAAAGCAATTGTAAGATCAATTTTTTTGAACATGATTTGAGATAAAATCACAGCTACAACTACACCGCCACAAGCCGCTAAGTTGGTGTTAACTACAACTATAGAAATAGCTAATACATCAAGAGCACTACCCATAGCTAATTGAGATCCGCCATTAAATCCAAACCAGCCAAACCAAAGAATAAATGTTCCTAAAGTTGCTAAAGGCATATTAGCGCCAGCAATAGGAGTTACTGATCCGTCAGCTGCATATTTACCTTTTCTAGCACCAAGAATTATACAGCCAACTAGAGCTGCCCAACCGCCTACTGAATGAACAATAGTCGAACCAGCAAAATCAGAGAAACCAATTTCCGCTAACCAACCGCCGCCCCATGTCCATGCTCCAAAGATAGGATAAATAAATCCTGTCATAATTACTGCAAAGATTAAAAAAGGCCAAACTTTAATTCTTTCGGCACATGCACCAGAAACAATAGAAACTGCTGTTGCACAGAAAACCATTTGAAAGAACCAATCAGAAGGAGCAGAATAACCTGTGTCTGCAATAGCAGCAACATTATCAGCACCATCTAGAAGAGCTAGTTCATCACCTGTAGGATTATAAAACATTCCACCTAGTGAGCCAATATAGGAACCTACATCAACATACATAAGAGAATAACCTACAAGATAAAAAGATATTCCTGCGATAGAGTATAAAGCAATATTCTTTAAAAGAATTGCCGATGTATTCTTCTTTCTCACAAAACCTGCTTCAAGCATGGCAAAACCAAGAGCCATAAACATCACAAGGATTCCTGAGAAAATAAATAAGAAAGTATTAAAAATATATGCCACTTCTGGATCAACAGCTGCGTAAGAAACATTACTTACAAAAAGTGCTGATATTAAAAATAATGTAAATTTCATTATTATTTTAGCCTCCTAGCTAATTGCTTCTGCACCACGTTCACCTGTACGGATACGTATAATGTCAGAAACTTCTGTTATAAAAATTTTTCCATCACCAATTTTGCCAGTCTTTACTGCCTCGCTAATTGTTGTAATGACTTTCTCTAAGTCTTTGTCGTCCACTAAAACTTCAGCACGAGATTTAGGTAAAAAGTGCACTTCGTATTCTGCACCACGATACATTTCTGTATGTCCTTTTTGACGACCATATCCTTTAGCTTCTAATATCGTGAGGCCTTGAATATCAATACCTGTTAGAGATTTTCTTAAAGCCTCCACTTTATCAGGCTTAATAATAGCTGTTACTAATTTCATTTTTATCCTCTTTTAGTAATAAGTGATTGGTTGCTGATTTTTTAGCATCTCGAGGTGTAAAAAAATAATGCTAATAGGTATTGATTAGTATGCGTTAAAAGAATAGCTAAAAAATATTGAAAATATTAGAAATGTTAGTTCTTAATCTTATAGCCTTTTATAAACATCAAAATAATTGCACCAATGCAAAAAACTAAAATTGAAAATATCACACTAAGGCTTAAGAAAATATTAACATCAGATATTCCATAAAAAGACCATCTAAAACCGTCTACAAGATAAAGAATAGGATTAAAATATGATACTTTTTGCCAAAACTCTGGAAGCATTGAAATAGAATAGAAAGAACCCCCTAAAAACACTAAAGGGGTAACAACAATTGTTGGAAGAAGACTCATTTGTTCCCAATTAGTAGCCCATACGCCCATGACAAAGCCCACTAAACTAAAAGTTAAAGATGTAAGAATTAACATCCAAAACATTAAGATTGGATGACTTAATTCCATGGGGACGAAAGCATGCGCAGTAGCAAAAATCAATAATCCTAAAATAATAGATTTAGTAGTAGCTGCCCCTACAAATCCAGTAATGATTTCTAAGGGAGATAGAGGGGCTGCATAGATTTCATTAATAGTTCCAAGAAATTTTGGAAAAAAAATACCCGAAGAGGCATTTGAAATACTTTGTGTTAAAACGGTCAACATAATTAAACCTGGGACAATAAAAGAACCATAAGAAACACCTTCAATAACTGGTATTCTTGAACCAATAGCCGATCCAAATACAATAAAATAAAGTGAGGTAGTTATTACGGGAGAAAGAACACTTTGTATGATTGTTCTTTTCATTCTATCCATTTCATGTAAATAAATAGCAGCTATTCCTACCCAGTTCATTTACTTTCCTCCACTAATTTTAAAAATATGTTTTCCAATGAAGTCTTAGAGGATTGGATATCTTTTAACTTTAAGCCCGCATCTTTAATCGACTGCAATAAGTCCGTAATGCCTGTGCTCTCCGCCTCAGTGTCATAGACATAACAAATTGTCTTTTGACCTTCACCTATGTTTAATTTAAATCTCTTAAGAGTGTCTGGGATGGAATGAATTGTTTCATGCAGTTCAATTTCTAACATTTTTTGCCCCATTCGACTTATTAAATCACTCTTATTGTCAGTCAGGATAATTTCTCCATTATTTATAATAGAAACTCTGTCTGCAATTGCTTCTGCTTCTTCTAAATAATGAGTAGTTAAAATTATTGTAACACCTGTTTTACGAAGATCATTTACAATTCTCCACATATCTTGTCTTAGATTAATATCCACTCCTGCAGTTGGCTCATCAAGAAAAAGAATTTTTGGCTCATGGGATAATGCCTTTGCAATAAGAGCTCTTCTCTTCATACCACCAGATAACTCTCTTAGTTTACTATCCTTCTTGTCCCATAAAGAAAGTTCTTTTAAAATTTTTTCAATATATTCAGGATTACTCTTTTTTCCATAAAGGCCCCTTGAGTAACTCACATTACTAAAGACTGTCTCAAAGGCTTCTAAAGCACCATCTTGAGGAACAAGTCCAATAATAGATTTGGTCTTTTTATACTCTTTGACTACATCAAATCCATCTACTGTAATCGTACCTTCAGTTGGAAGAACAATTCCACAAATTGTATTAATTAAGGTTGTCTTCCCCGCTCCATTAGGTCCTAAAAGAGCAATAATTTCACCTTTTTTTATTTCTAAATTAATATTTTTTAAAGCTGTAAATTTATTTCCGTAAACCTTAGAAATATTATTTATAGATATAAGTGTTTGGTCAGTCATTAATGGGCAAATAATATATGAAAAAGTTGAAATTACTATTAGTCACTTTTTAATGACTTCTTTTTAGAATATTTACTTCTTTCAACTAAAAAGATACCTACTAAAACTGCCCCAAGAGAAATAATTACTTTATGTGTAATGATCTCATCTAAAAATATAAATCCAAAAAATAAACCAAAAATTGGAATAAGATAGGCTACTTGAGATTGAAAAACTAAACCATTTTTTCTTAAAATATAAAATCTTAATAACCAAGCTCCAGCAGTGGGTATAACTCCAAGATAAATAAGAGACAAAGTAGGCTTTATTTCTAAATCTAAATTCCAAGGTTTCTCTATAATAAATGATAAAGGTATTAAAAATATTATTGCCCAAATCAAGATGGATGTTGTGACGTCTTCATTTTTTTTATTCTCTAGTCTCAATGTCACTAAGCCTCCTAAGGTATAACAAATTGGGCCTAAAATAATTATAAGTGCTGAGAAAATATTCGTCTCATTGATGAGTATGTCATCTGAAAATAGATAAACAATTCCTAAGAATCCTACAAGAATACCAGCAGAATTCATTAAAGTATTTTTTTCATTTTTTGTAAAAAAATGTCCAAAAATAGTAGCGGCAATTGGAGCTACAGACATTAAGATAGCTGCAAGATTACTTTGAACTTTAATAATTCCATATGAAATAAAAAAAAAGGGCAGGACTAAATTTACTAATGCAATGCCTGCTAACAATTTCCACTCCGATCCAAGAAAACTAATTTTGATTTTTTTAAAATAACAATATGTCAGCAAAGGGATGCCAGCAAATAAAACTCTTCCAAGAGCTAATGTTATAGGAGTATATGAGCTAGAAGCTATTTTTATATTAAAAAATGCAGAGCCCCAAATAGCAGCTAATAGTAATAAGATTGAAAAATCGAAGAAAGACGCTTTTCTCATTCATTCACCGTGAAGTGAATTCTCTTATTTTTTTTTCCCTTACTTTCAAATTTTATAAAATGGAATTTTCCAATTTCTTTAGTGCTATGGATGTGAGTTCCTCCACAGGGTTGCAAGTCAATTGAGCCAATCTTTACCAACCTTATTTGCCCACTAATATTTGGCGGCTGAACAGATAAGGTTCTTACTAATTCTGGCTGAGCTGCTAATTCTTCTGTGGTGATCCACTCATAAGAAACTTGGTGGTCTTCTTTTATCAAACTATTAACCTGATCTTGCAAAAAATCGATATCGTATTTCTCTTCACCTAAATCAAAATCTATTCTACTTTTCTCAGAATTTATTTGACCGCCCGTAACATAGTAGGGCAATACTGAACAAAGCAAATGCATAGTGGAATGCATTCTCATAAATCGATATCGCAATACCCAATCAATTTTTCCATGAATAACTTGCCCTATATTAAAATTTAAATCTCCTTCAATTACATGAGCTATTTTTCCATCATCCTTAATAGTGTCTATAACTTTATATGTTTTTTCCTCTACCTTAAAAATTCCCTGATCTCCAGGTTGTCCGCCACTTTTTGCATAAAAAGCTGTTTCTTCTAAAAAAACTTTATTATCAATAATTTCAGTAATAACTGAATCGAATTCTTTAATATAACTATCTTGGAGAAATAACATTTTAAAATCCTTAAGAGTCTAACTTTAGGTGATACTTCAAGCAAGACTCAATGCCTCCTAACGAAGTACTTTCTTCTTTGCAAATTTTTAAAAGCTTTTGCTTTTGAAAGTTAGAAGCTGTGTATAGGCCAAAACCAATTATTCCAAACACAACTATTGCATATAGTGCTTTTTTCATTAATTTTGAAAACTTACAATATCTTGATTTACCATAATATCTGATTTTAATATTGGGCGAACTAATTCCACTCCATCTAAAGTCTTACATCTAGACATTGCAACATAAAGTTGGCCTGCCGCAAAAGCACCTCTACTCATATCGATAATTACTTTATCAAATGTCTGACCTTGGCTCTTATGTATTGTGATGGCCCAAGCAAGTTTCATAGGGTACTGTTTGAACGAGCCGACAACTTTTTCACTAATTTCTTCCTTACTATCATCATATTGATATTGTATACGTTCCCACTTTTCTTTTCTTACTTCATAAATTTTACCGTCTATAAAAACTTTAATTTTTTTTTCTGCAATAGAATGAATTTTTCCTATAGAACCATTAACCCATCTTTTTTCAGGATCATTTTTAATCATCAAAACTTGTGCGCCTTGCTTTAGTCGAAGGAGTTCATCAGTAGGAAATATTTCTTTTCCAAAGTTACCCTGTGCCTGTGCTCTAAAATTGAGCTCTTCTCCTGGTACTTGAGATAAATAGTCTTGATTAAATTTATTTGCCTGAGCATTTGTCGTTGTCAGAATAATTTTTCCTTCCTGCATATTTATTTTATGAGAAACAGATTGATTAAGATCACTTAATTCTGAATTCGTAATCGATCCATCGCGAATTCCATTTAATAATTGAATAAAATATTCATCTTTTTGTCGATAAATATATTGAAGCTCTATCTTATGAAAGTGGCTATCTTGAAATATATTAGAATGAAAAAAAAAACTTCCATTAGGATATAGTCTTCTAAGAATATCTGACTCATCAAAATTTACAACAGGTGGCAACTGAAACAAGTCTCCAAAGACAACTAACTGCACTCCACCAAAAGGTTTTGTTAGTTTTTTTCTATGCACTCTTAAGCTGTAATCAATAGCATCAAAAATATCTGCACGAACCATTGATATCTCATCGATGATCAAGACGTCTAGATTAAGTAAAATATCCTGATCCCATACTTTTCTTATATGTTTAGTCTGCATTACTTTAGGTGGAAAACGAAAAAAGGAATGAATTGTCTGACCTTTAATGCGAATTGCAGCAACTCCAGTTGGGGCAAGAACAGCAACTTTTTTTTGAGTTATAGTTCTAAAGTAAGATAATAAAGTCGATTTTCCACTACCGGCCTTACCTGTTATATAAAAATTGTCATCCGAATGTTCTATTTGTTCGGAAATGTCTTTAAACTCTTTACTTAGTTCAAAATTATCTGGCAATAAATTATTGAGATTAGATTTCAAGATCACTAATATATACACATAAAAAAAAAATTAAAAACTTAATTAAAATGTAAAAAATTAAGTATTTAAGTTTCTAGAAATAAAGTACTGGGGATCTCTTGATTGCTTTAGAATAGCTGGGATCATTTCAAACAAAGCACGAATAAAGCCCTTATTAGGTTTAGGTAGTTGGTCTTTTATTACTTTATGTAATTTTGGAAGATTATAAAAAGGAACTTGAGGGAATAAATGGTGTTCGACATGATATTGCATATTAAAATACAACAACCATCCATGAACTGGGTTTACTAAGAATGTTCTTGTGCTCTCCCTGTGGTCCCAGGTATCTGCTCTTAAGCCTCCATGTTGCAACAAAGTAGTCATTTGAAAAATGGGACTACCATACATGTTAGGAAGAATAACAAACATCAAAGGAAGAAAACTTTCAATAAGTATTGCCCATGCAATTACAGAAATTTTTATTAACATGAATATTCTACTACTCCATATCATTTTTGATCTTTGATTTTCAGGCACACAATCTTGAGCAACTGAAGTCATAATTCCGAGGGAGTGCAGAAAAACTTTTTTAAATTCAAAAAATACTCTTTTAATTCCAAATAAGTCTAGAAAAAATAAATCTAAAAGATTTGAAGGTCTGGTTACTTGGATTTCATAATCAATATTTTGATGAATAGTTCTGCTGTGATGATGGGTGTGACTCCACCTCCAAGAGATTGGTTCAAAGTATGAAAAAAAACTGGATATATAATAAAAAAAATCATTTAACCATCTTGTTTTGAAAACAGATCTATGACCATATTCATGCCATCTTGCATTTGAAAAAGCATAAATAGTTCCATAAATAAAAAAAGCTGGTAAAGACCACCAGGTACCCCAGGTTAAAAAAGCAACATATCCAGATATAATTAAAACAGAAAAATAAGTGATTGTATTTATCCAACCTGGCGAGTCTTTTCTTTTTGTGAGTTCTTTTAAAATTTTAGGGTCAATTTTTGGCTTAAACCAAGTTTTCATATTTTGGTCTTGATTTTCAATTGATTCATAAGAATATTTACTCATTATTTATTTCTATTATATCCCTTTTGAATTAATTTGTATAAAAATATTTCCATCTTCAGATTTAACTGGATAAGTTTTTAAATCTATACATACAGGAGCACTTTTGGCTTTTCCTGTTTTAATATCAAATATACCTTGATGCATAGGACATTCAATTTCACCGTCCATTACTAAGCCGTCTTCCAAATGAACAGCTTCATGAGAGCAGATACCATCTGTTGCATAAAATCCATCCTCAATTCTATAAATACAATAAGTCGACTCTTCGAAATCAAAGCGAATTAGATCGTCCATATCAATCTCATCTTCTTTACAAACAGGGTGCCAGCTATTATTATCACTATTCATATTTTACATACGTTAATTTTATTTTATGGATTAAAATTATATATAAATTACATAATAATAAAATATTTATTTTTAATATCATAGAAGTATGTATAACATACTCCTATGATCACACCAAGTTCAACTCTTAGAAGCGCTCTTAATTTATTTATAGATAAATATAAAATTGAAATTTTATTTCAATTATTTAAAAAAGATATGGGTTTTAGCGAATTAAAGAATGAGATTGAAAATATCAATCAACAGATTTTAAGTAAACAATTAAAACAATTGTTAAAAGATGAACTGGTATCACAAAAAAAAGATAAGGGAACTAAAACAAGAACTGCTTACAGTATAACGGATTTTGGGAGGACTTTAAAACCAATAATTAATTCTATAATAAAGTGGGAAGAGGCTAATAGCAAAATAATTAATAAAATTAGAAAAAGAAATAATCGTGACTCCTTATATAATTATTACTAAGTCAGAAGTTTATTTAACTTTAAATTTGTATTAGATAGAATTTCTTTTGTTACTTTAATTTTTTTTTCAGATATTCTACTAGCAAGCCTAATATCTCTCCCGATTTTACCGCCTACCCCAACTCCACATGCTCCAATGATTTTTCTATTTTTAATAAAAAAATGAATTAGTCCATCGGTTGCACTTACACCTCTTTCGATAAATGTATCAAAATCTTGGCATAAACCTGTCAGTTGTAAATTTAAATCAAATTGATCAGACCACATCCAAGGTATTTCCTTATAGGCTTCTCTTTTATTGGCAATATTTCTACCGGCAATTATTCCATGATTTTGCGCGTGTTTCCACGATTCAAGCCTCATATACATTTCATAAAAAGGATGGTAGAAATTTGCAACATCACCCGCAGCATAAACATTTTCAATTGAAGTTTCACAATATTCATTTGTAATTACTCCATTTTCAATTTTAAGATCCGTTTTTTTAAATAATTCAGTATTTGGTTCAGACCCTATACCTGCAATAATCATGTCACATTTTATTTTTTTATTGTTTGATAAATTCACTTCATAATGATTATTAATATTTTTTATCTTTAGAACTTTGGTATTTAAACTAAATGTAACTCCTTTTAATTCATGTTTTTGTTGAACAATTTTGGCTATTTTTTTAGGAATAATTCTTCCCATTAGCTGACTTCCCATTTCAATTACGTAAACATTTTTTTTAAGTTGACTAGCTGAGGAAGCAAGTTCCAAACCTATAAAACCACCACCAATAATTAAAATATTTTCACAACTAAGCATTTTTTCTTTAATTTTAATACTCTCTTCTATACTTCGAAGATAATAAAAATTGCTACTATCAACATCTGGTTTAATAAATTTTTTATTACTGCTTCCCAGTGCAATTAAAAGCTTATCGTAAGGTATTTTTTTTCTTTTACTTGTTTCTACTGTTTGAGAGTTAAATTCTACAGTTTTGATTAGTTCATTATTAAAGAAATTGATATCATTTTTTTTGTAAAAATCTTTGTTAAAGAATACACATTCTTTATATTCCATTTTATTTAGCAAACAGTCTTTTGAAAGAGGAGGTCTTTCATAAGGTAAATTGTCTTCATTGCTTATGATCGAAATAATAGAATTAGTATTATATTTTCTTATTTCGGAAGCTGCATGACTCGCTGATTGACCTCCGCCTAAAATTACGATGTGTTCTTTTTTATTTTGCATTATCTTTAAAATAAATTAAATACTTCAAAATCAAAATACTAAGTTGTTTTTGGCAGTTTACTCGGTGGCTCATATTTAGGATCAAAAGCCTGTTTTACAATAGCAGGAAATATATCTCTATATGCACTAATAAGACCATTATTTGGCTTAGGCATTTGACTTTTAATTAAATTATGTAATTTAGGTAAGTTATACCAAGGTACCATTGGGAACATATGATGTTCTTGATGATATTCTAGCTTAACGTAAAGCCAACTCAATATCGGGTTTAGGAGAACAGTTCTTGTGTTAATACGATGATCCTTGACGTTAAAAGGCAATCCAGCATGTTGTGTTAATCCACATAATGCAAAAAAAGTATTTCCATAAAAAGTAGGTAATAAAAAATATAACACAGGGAGAATGGTATTAAAATAGATTGAAAATCCAATTATGCCTAACCAAATTCCCATATGAATCCTCGATGATAAAATTACTTTCCACTGATGTTCTTTAGGGACACACTGGTCAATAACAGGTGTGATGATGCCTAATGAATTTTTAAGAGTTTCAGCTAAGTAGGACTGATGTATCCAAAGCAAAGGACCAAAAGGTATAAAACTTACAAAGAATTTAAATAACTTACTAGGTCTATCAACCTGAATTTCAAAATCAAGTGGCTCTGTTGTGTGTAATGTATAGCTATGATGTAGTGTATGCGTCCATCTCCATCTAATAGGCTCAAAATTAGTCATGAAAGAAAATATATAACCAAAAAGATCATTCGCTCTTCTACCTTTAAAAAGAGTTCTATGTCTTGCCTCGTGGTCGTATGCACCGCTAAATGCATAAATCGTTCCATATAACCAAAAAAATAAGATACTCCAATACGTACCCCATGTCACATAAGCTAAATATCCCATAGATACTAAGGCAGTGAAATAGAGACTCACATATAAGATACCGGGTCCTGACTTTTTAACGCAGAGTGCCTTTAGAGCTTTTTTATCAATATCTGGCTTCCACCAAATATTTGCACCTAATTTTTCTTCTAAACTAGCGGATACATTTTCATCAATAATAACAGACATAATTTTTATAATATCATTTTAACTTATAGATCAAAATAATAACCTCCAATATAAATGATGATAATCTCAAATTCAAACTTTTTTTTTAAGTATGACGAACATACTTAATGATATCAAAAAAAAGATTACTTTTTATATTCTATAAATAAATTCAAAAAACTCATATTGATGGCTAAAAATAATAAAAAATTGTCTAAATAAAAATACAATTTGTTTAAATCTTAAATTTTTATAGTATTCATATATAAAAAACACTTTCATGGAGGAAAAATAAAATGAAAAAAATACTATTGATATTAGTTTCTGCTTTAATGCTTTCTGTCTCATCTGCGTCAGCTAAAATTAAAGTTGGTGCTTTATATTTAGATACAGCAGGATTTTTTGGAGAAATTAAAGTAGGAATTGAAGCTGCTGGAGCAGCAGAGGGTATAGACTTAAAAGGAACTAACTCACAAAGTGATGTAGCTAAAGAGTCATCTTCTATTGACACTTTAATTGCAACAGGTGTTGAGGTTGTGATCATGTCACCCGTTTCTACGGATGCTTCTGTAGCTGCAGTTGAAAGACTTGCAGAAGCCGGTATTCCTGTAGTTTGCTATAATACTTGTTTAAATGATGATGACGCTAAAAGACTTGCTTATGCTTTAGTTACTACTAGTCAAAGAGAACTCGGATATCCAGTAGGAATCATTGCTGGAAATTGGGCAATCAAAGCTGGTATCGATTTAAAAATAGGTATTCATAACTGTAATAGATATGAAGCTTGCCAAGAAAGAGAAGATGGCTTTATTGCTGGCATAGAATCTACAGGCGCTAATTTTGAAGTAGTGAATAATCAAGAAGCATTTGCTAATGATAAAGCGACTCAAATTGGTACTGACATGTTAATTGCTAATCCAGAAATTAACTTAATGTATGCTGCAAATGAAGGCGGAACAATTGGTGCGGTAAATGCCGTTTTAGCTTCAGGACAATTAGGTAAGACTTATGTTATGGGCACAGACGCTACTGAAGAATTAATGAATTTTGTTGCTGATGGAGAAATTTTATTAGCTCTTAATTCTCAATTTCCAAGAGAAATGGGTGCAGGCGCTATGAAAGCTGCCTTGAAGGCAATTAAAGGAGAAAAAATTGATGAGTTCGTTCAATTAACTCCAACAAAAGTCTTCACAACTGTAGACCGCTTAGCTATTGATAAGTGGTTATCTGAGCGTTAGATTTAATTAACTTTTTATAGGGGTGTTTCAATAATGCCCCTATTTAATTATATTGTTAAACAATAAAATTAATTAAAATGAAAAATAAACCAAAATTAAAAGTTAGCAATATTCATGAAATTGGGCTTCTAATTGCATTAATTTCAGTTTTATTAATATTTGGCTTTACTTCAGAAAACTTTTTTACACAAAGAAATTTTATGAGCATATTAAGAAGTGCTTCTTACGTTGGACTTGTTGCATTCCCAATGACATTTGTTTTAATTACTAGAGAAATTGATATCAGTGTAGGTCCTGCAGTAGCTTGGTCAGGCGTATTTTTTGTAATTTTGGTTAAGTGGTTTGAGTTTAATTATACTTTTGCAGCTTTTATCGTATTAGCCTGGGGTTTATTTCTTGGTTATTTTATAGGTATAGCAAGAACTAAGCTCATGATACCTACTTTTATTACAACACTTGCTTTGTGGAGCGCGTTAAGAGGTTACTCACTTTTCATTACCGAAGGAAGACCTCTTGCTATTAGCAATAAACCTTTTAGATATTTTTTTGGTGGGGATGTATTAGGGCTACCAACTGTTACTTGGATTATGCTAATGGTTTTTTTTATTTTTTGGTTTTTAAGTAAGTACACTGTTTTAGGAACAAACATTTATGCCGTTGGAGGAAACCCTAAGGCAGCAAGAAGTATTGGTCTAAACGTTGACAAAATAAAGATTATAACTCTTATGATTACAAGTATGTTTTCTGCATTAGTGGGAATACTTTTTGTAGCTAGAGTTTCTTCTGGAAACTCCACTGTTGGGGAGGGGATGGAATTTGATGTTATTGCAGCGGTTGTTGTTGGTGGAACCGCATTAGGAGGTGCTGTAGGAACCATGACAGGAACTTTATTAGGAGTCTTATTTATAGCCATGATTAGTAATGGTCTTATTCATTGGGGTATTGATCCCGACTTAAACAAAGTTGTTAAGGGAATAATTATATTTTTAGCTGTTGTTATAAACTCTAATGTTACTTTTAAAAAAAATTCAGGAAATAAAGAATAATAATGTCGATTTTAAAGTTAGAAAATATATCTAAAAGTTTCGGCGCAGTGCAAGCATTAGATGGTGTAAATCTCTCCCTAGATGCTGGAGAAGTTCTAGGTCTTATGGGAGATAATGGGGCAGGAAAATCAACATTAGTAAAAATCATAGCTGGTAATTTTAAACAATCGTCTGGTTCTATTAGTTTTGAAAATCAAAAAGTTGAATTCTTAAAGCCAATGGATGCTAGAGATAAAGGAATAGAAGTTGTCTACCAGGACTTAGCCCTATGTGATAATTTAACTGCAGCTTCAAATATTTTTTTAACAAGAGAAATTACAAAAAGTTTTGGATTTATATCTATTCTGAATTTTTCCAAAATGTTTCAAAGAGCAAAGGATATATTTAAGGAATTAAAATCTGAAACATTACCTGAAGAAGAAGTACGCATGATGTCTGGAGGACAGAGGCAGGCAGTGGCAATTGGAAGAACAAAATTATCTCAAGCGAAAGTAGTATTATTAGATGAGCCCACAGCTGCGATAAGTGTTAGGCAAGTGGCTGAAGTATTAGAATTAATAAAACAACTCAAAAAACAAGGTGTTGCTGTTGTAATAATAAGCCATAGAATGCCAGATGTTTTTGCGGTTAGTGATAGAATTGCTGTTTTAAGAAGAGGTCAACTAGTTGCAAATAAAAAAGCAAGTGACAGTTCTCCAGAAGAGGTGACCGCTTTAATAACAGGAGCGGTAGAAAGGGCATAATTAAAATATGTTAGCTGATGATACTTGGTTTAAACCTCAAATAGATCGAAAGACACTAAAAAATCTTTCTAGAAGAAGTAATTGGGCCGGCGCCAAACATTTTTTAATTTATTTTACCTCATTAATTTTCTTTGGCTATTTGACTGCAATATCTTGGGGCACACTATGGTGCGTTCTTTGGATTTTGATTTATGGAACTATTTGGGCTTATAGTCCTTCTAATTGGCATGAGACTTTGCATAGAACAGCTTTTAAATCGAGATTAGCAAATGATGTATTTTATTATATCAGTTCCTTCATGGGAAATTTTGAACCAATAAGATGGAGATGGAGCCATACATTTCATCATAGTCACACGCTCCAAACTCATGATGATTATGATTTTGAAATTCAGGTTGAAAGACCAACAGATTTAATACGTTTTTTCTTTCAATTTATTCCTTTTGGGCAATTGTTATATCCGCACAAAACTCTCCAAGCTGAAGTAATTAAACATGCTTTTGGAAATTTAACTGAAGTAGTTAAACAAAATGCGCCTGAAAATGATAAAAATAAGATTATTTGGAACTCAAGATTTTTTATCTTGATTTGGATTGGTATAATTTATTTTTCATTTTTAATCGGTAGCTGGCTTCCAATTTTTCTTCTAATGCTTCCTAATTATATTGGCGCGCCATTAAATCAAATTGTAAACATAACCCAACACCTAGCTGTTCCTTTTGATGTTAAAGATCATAGATTATCTACACATAATATAAAATTAAATCCAGTTTTAAGTTTTCTATATTATCATATGGAGTACCATCTAGAACATCATTTGTTTCCTACTGTACCATCTTACAATTTACCAAAAATTCATGATTTAATTAAAGATCAAATTCCAAAAGCACACCCTTCTCTATTTGCATTTTGGAAATCTGTTCTTCCATCACTTATAAAACAAGCTTTTGATCAGAGCCATACTTACAAAATAAAATAATACTTATCTAATAAGTATGATCATCATACTTATTAGCATTTTATAAAAGAATTATATAAAACATCTACATTTTTAAATATAATAAGATTATTAAATAACATTTTTTGGAGGAACAATAAAAATGAAATTATTAAAAATTAGTGCAATTTTAATTTCTATGATGCTTTTGTCTTTACCGGCAAACGCTAAATATAAATTTAGTGTGCTCACACAAGTTGATACAAGTAATACATTCTGGCAAGGAATTAAAAGAGGTATGGATGATGCTTGCGAAACTTTAGACGTAGATTGTCAATTAGTTTTCAATCAAGAAAATGGAAACTTACAAATGCAACTAACAAATTTAGAAGCATTAGTTGAGCAAGGTATTGATGGTATTTCTTTAGTGATCGTTGAAGATAATATGTTTGATGAGGCTGTTCAAAAAGCTATAGATGCAGGTATTCCTGTTATCACAACAAACGTTGATGACTCTGAAGGTGCCGCTGGAAATGCAAGACTAGCTTTTGTAGGTCAAGATTTATTTCAGGCTGGCTATGAACTTGGTAAAGAACTATCAAAACAGTTTCCTGACGGAGATACTCATGTATTGTTAGGTTTATCTGCTCCAGGCCAGAGTTGGGCTGAAGCAAGAATTGGTGGTGTTAGAAAGTTTATGGAAGAATATAAAGCTGCTAATCCTAATAAAAAGGTTACATGGGATACAATTGATTCCGGTCTTGACACTAGTGTTACCGGTCAAAGAATTTGTGCTTATGTTCAAGGACATCCAGAGACAACTGC
>ENA-ORXF01000310-ORXF01000310.1-marine-metagenome-genome-assembly--contig:-NODE-310-length-36862-cov-15.033057_pt1 | contig 36862 bp, 31 predicted proteins | sample MGYA00237864_ERZ511476 | MGnify/ENA primary metagenome ERZ511476 (study PRJEB26306, sample SAMN06343908) | marine metagenome | isolation source: coastal waters | place: Atlantic Ocean: West Antarctic...
TAATTATGCCAAATGATGAATACCCTCTCAGTGACCCTCACGATATTCGACAAACAATGGAGCGTCATGTGGATGCTATTATTGATGGTGGTTATTGTGGCCACGAGCCTACTACTGTGATTGATATGACTAATGACAACCCTCAGATCCTGCGTCAAGGAACAGGCGATTCATCTAGTTTTCAACAATCCTGATGTGTCTGGATGTTAATCTGGTTATACTAGTCTCTAAAGCAAAATTGGGGTAAATAGTGTCTAGCGAAGCACCCGTACAAAGCGACATCTTACCGCCTGCTAGTGTCAGAGCAGTTACGCCAAAGAGTCCCCAGCAAGAGGAGATGCCATTTGCTGTAGTGCAGGGTAAAGAGTTAACCACTCTTCCCAAAGATCTCTATATTCCACCGGATGCGCTTGAGGTTATTTTAGAGGCATTTGAAGGCCCTCTTGATTTACTGCTGTATCTCATCCGGCGACAAAACCTTGATATTTTAGAAATTAATGTGGCGGAGATTACTCGTCAATATATGAGTTATATTGATTTAATGTCGACAATTCAGCTGGAATTGGCTGCAGAGTATTTGGTGATGGCAGCTATGCTGGCAGAAATAAAGTCACGTATTTTGCTCCCCCGTCAGGTAGAAGATGAGGAAGATGAGGGTGATCCGCGTGCTGAACTGATTCGTCGATTACAGGAATATGAGAGATTTAAGGCAGCAGCGGAAGATATTGATGAGATACCACGTCTGGGGCGTGATATACATCAGGCAACTGCCGAATCGCCAGATCGAGCTGTGGAGCGACAGTTTCCTGACGTAGATATGCGTGAAGTCATGAGCGCATTAGCTGATGTTTTACGACGTGCGGAAATGTTTGAGTCACACCATATTCAGCGTGAAAAGTTGTCCACTCGAGAGCGCATGTCTCATGTTCTGGAGGTGATTCGTGATAAGCAGTTTGTACCTTTTGTTAGTTTATTTAAAGAAAGCGAAGGTCGCTTGGGTGTTGTAGTAACTTTTTTAGCGATTATGGAGCTCATTAAAGAGTCTTTGGTTGAAATAGTGCAAAACGAGTCGTTTGGGCCTATTCATGTCAAAGCAAGGTCATCATGAATTCAGAAATGTTAAGAAAAATTATTGAAGGCGCTATTATGGCTGCCGGAAAGCCAATCGACATAGCTCGATTAGAGACGCTTTTTGAAGAAACGGAACGTCCTCCGCGAGATCAAATAAGAGCGGCTCTGGAAGAGATTCAGGCGGGTTACCAAGATTGTGGCTTCGAGCTTGTGCAAGTAGCTAGTGGTTATCGTTTTCAAGTAAGGCAACAGCTATCAGAATGGGTGAATCGATTGTGGGAAGAAAAGCCCAAGCGCTATTCGCGAGCAATGCTTGAAACCCTAGCGTTAATTGCCTATCGCCAGCCTCTAACGCGGGGAGATATTGAGGCGGTAAGAGGCGTTGCAGTAAGCTCAGACATTATTAAATCGCTGCAAGAAAGGGATTGGGTACGTGTGGTAGGGCACCGTGACGTGCCAGGTCGACCAGCCCTCTACGCAACGACTAAGCAATTTCTAGATTATTTTAATATCAAGAGTTTGGAATATTTACCAACCCTTGGTGATATCAAGGATTTCTCTGAGTTAGATCCTGATTTGGAGCTTGCGTTAGCGAGTACTCCAGTGGAAGTATCAAGCGCAGCTAATGATGATTTGGCTGCCTCTGATAATACTGAATTTGAGCTGAATCAGCAGCAGGATGGGTCTGAAGAGGGCTCTAACCTGATATTACCAACTCAGCAGACTATTAAACCTACTAATAACAGCGTGGCATCCGATGAGTGAAAAATTACAAAAACTTTTAGCAACTGCGGGCCTTGGTTCTCGTCGAGAGCTAGAAAAGTGGATATCTGCTGGGCGAGTGTCGGTGAATGGCTCAACGTCAAAGTTGGGCGATAGAGCAATTCCAGAGGATCGGATTTTAGTCGATGGCCGCCCCATCAAAGTGGTAACAGATGATAGCCCTAGGGTTTTAATGTATAGCAAGCCTGAAGGCGAGGTATGCACAACAGTTGACCCAGACGGCCGGCCAACAGTATTTGATAATTTGCCGCGAGTTAGTCGTGGGCGCTGGATTGCTATAGGGCGGTTAGATATTAACACCAGTGGATTACTGTTGTTTACTAATCATGGCGAATTAGCAAATCGTCTCATGCATCCCTCCTATGAAGTAAAGCGAGAGTATATGGTGCGTGTGCATGGTGAGGTAACTGAAGCAATGATAGCGAGGCTTTCTGAGGGCGTTATTCTTGAAGATGGTGTCGCAAAATTTCAGACGGTCAAAGCGCAACATTCACGCAGTAATGACGAGCGCAATGCCAGTAATCAGTGGTTTAGGGTTATTTTAGGCGAAGGCCGGACTCGAGAGGTAAGGCGTCTTTGGGAATCGCAGGGTGTCGAAGTGAATCGATTAAAGCGTATTAGCTATGGGCCCATTGAGTTGCCATCTATTGTCAGGCGCTCAGACTTTATTGAGTTAGATCCGAAGCAGGTTGTTTCATTGTTTCGTGCTGTAGCAATGAAGCCGCCAAGGTTTAGTGAGAAAAATGTGCTACGTGATATTCGCGAGCGCAAAGAAAAGAAGCTTCGCGCTCGCGGTAATACCGAGCGCTAAACACGTTATTTATGGTTCACGAATCTGAGCGTCAAGTGACTGCCCGTTGATATGTTTGCTATCAGGGCCTAGTAAGTATAGGTAAGCTGGCATGATGTCTTCTGCTGTCGCTAAATCATAAGGGTTTTCTGCAGGAAACGCCTGGGCGCGCATGTTTGTTCGGGTTGCGCCGGGGTTAATGGCGTTTATTCGCACCGATCCCAGGTCTTCAATTTCCGAGGCCCAAGTTTGCACCATTCCCTCTATGGCAAATTTAGACACTGCGTAAGCGCCCCAAAATGCTCTTCCAACTCTTCCGACACCAGAGGTCGTGAAAAGAACAGAAGCATCAGCTGATTTCTCTAACACTGCCATGAGGCACTGAGTCATTTGAAATTGCGCCGTCAGGTTTACTTGCATGACTTTATTCCACAACTCAGCTGAGTAGTTACTCAGTGGGGTGCGTTGTCCGAGGATTCCAGCATTGTGGAGTAAGCCGTCAAGACGACCAAATTGCTGGTCGATGGTGGCGGCTAGATTCACATAATCATCATGGGTGGCACCTTCTAAATCTATGGCAAAGATACGCGGTTCAGGTAATCCCTCCGCCATGATTAACGTGTAAACGGCGTCGAGTTTTGCTGGAGTACGGCCGGCTAAAATAACAGTAGCACCGGCTTTTGCGCATGCAAGGGCCACTGATTTACCGATTCCATCACCGGCACCGGTAATTAGAATAACTCGTTCTTTTAGATGGTTTTTCGTTGGTAGGTAGTTGACGATATCTTTAACAGAATACACAATTGCTTCCTGGGTTTAAGGGTTAAACAGTAGTGGATATAACTGGGAAGACTCACTAATAAAATGGTCTGCCTTCCAGTTGCTGGCATCTTCGCCATGTTCTATATACCCCCAGCCCGCCGCTATAGTTTTCATCCCCGCAGCTCTGCCGGCATCGATGTCTCTGCGGTGATCGCCCACATAAAGACAGTCCTGTGGGGATACTGAAATCTGCGCGGCCGCTAACAGCATCGCCTCGGGGTGAGGTTTAGGATGAACCACATGGTCCGGACAGATGACCGTGGCAGCACGGCTCATTAGGTCAAGTTGCTCAAGCACAGCTGAACTAAACTTCCATGGTTTGTTGGTGACAATTCCCCAGGGAATATTGTCGTGCTCACAACGCATCAAGACGTCTTCAAGGCCAGAAAATAAATGAGTCTGGTCCGCAAGATTATTGAAGTATAGGTCTAAATATTGCTGTCTAATGGTCTCAAAATCTACATGGTCGGGGGTGATGCCAAAACCCTCTTGGATCAGGCCGGCGGAGCCGTTAGTGACGCTAGTTCGGACAGCTGATGCTGGCAGGGGGTCACGTCCATGCATACCTAGTTGAACGTTCAGCGCACTTATGAAATCTGGTGCGGTGTCCAACAGAGTACCGTCTAGGTCAAACAACAATGCTTTAAACGCTAGCATTTACAGCTCCTGTGTTAGTTATTCAGTAGGGTTTTCGTGCACAGATCATATAGTTAACATCCACATCATTTTGACTGAGTTTGTAGGTTTTAGTCAGTGGATTGTAGAGCAAACCAGTCATTTCCGTAATCTCTAGGCCGGCATCGCGCGCCCATTGGCCAAGCTCAGATGGCCGAATAAACTTAGAAAATTCATGAGTACCTTTTGGCAACATCCGTAAAACATACTCCACACCAATAATAGCGAGCAGATAGGATTTTGGGTTTCGATTAATAGTTGAAAAGAATACCAGGCCGCCAGGCTTAGTCATGGTAGCGCACGCTTTTACCACAGAGCTCGGGTCCGGGACATGCTCAAGCATCTCTAAGCAGGTGACGGTATCGAATTCTTCTACGTGGCTTTCGGCAAAATCTTCGGCTGTAGATTTTATGTAGTCAACGTCCACGCCAGACTCAAGTTTGTGCAGATTGCCCACTGCGAGTGGGGCTTCGCCCATATCAATCCCTGTCACTCGAGCGCCCCGTTGTGCCATTGCTTCACAAAGGATGCCACCACCACAGCCAACATCTAAAAGATTTTTTTCTGCGACTTTCGCCCGCTGATCAATCCAGTTAGCGCGCAACGGATTGATGTCATGAAGCGGCTTGAATTCACTATTTCGATCCCACCAGCGGCTGGCGAGTTCTTCGAATTTATGAATTTCTTTTGGATCAACATTATTGCTCATGGTTTACCTTAAGTAGAGTGTTTGTTAGCGTATCGTATTGCTGCCTTGGATCCTGTTACGCCACTGTTCGGTCTTCTGGATCAAGCTTTGCTCATCAATAGTGCAAAGCTCACGGTTATTCAGCAACTTTTTTCCTGCAACCCAGCTATGCGTAACCTGACCCCCAGCATTGGTGTAAACCAACTGGGAGGCGGGATTATACAGCGGTTGCTGGTTAATAGAATTAATTTTAACTGCAATCAAATCTGCGTACTTGCCAGATTCCAAGCTACCAATTTCATTCTCCCAGCCAAGTGCTAGCGCTCCATTAATGGTCGCCATGCGCAAAGTTGCGTGGGCGTCTAAGCTAGTAGCGTCACCAGAAACTGCTTTTGCGAGTAGAGATGCAGTTTGCATTTCAGAAAATAAATCTAAGTCATTATTGCTGGCCGCGCTGTCAGTTCCCAATGACACGTTAATACCATTAGCGATAAACTCTGTTATCGGGCAAAACCCGCTGGCTAGTTTGAGATTTGACTGCGGACAATGCATGATATGACAGCCGTGATCACGCACCAGCGCTATATCTTCCGAAACAACTTGGGTCATGTGGACAAGTTGGGTTTGTGGCAACAATATGCCTAGATTATTTAGTCGTTCAAGTGGTCTACAGCCGTAGATTTTTAGTGATTCGGTTATTTCATTGGCGGTTTCATGGCAGTGAATGTGGATCGGCATATCTAGCTCATTTGCATAGGTAGCTAATATTCCCAATGTCTTGTCACCGACTGAATAAGGTGCATGAGGAGCGCAGGCAATCTTAATTAGCGGTTGATCTTTGAAGGTGTCTCTGAGTGCTAAGCCTTTGTGAATATAGTCATCTGCACCCTTGCCGTAGGGCGTAGCGAAATCCATGACCGTAAAGCCAATCTGGCTACGTATTCCGGCAGTGCGTACTTCACCGGCAATCGCGTTATGGAAAAAGTACATATCAGCGAAGCACGTTGTCCCACTTTTAATCATTTCCGCAATTGCAAGTTGCGTGCCGTCAGCAACAAATTCTTCGCTTAAAAATTGTGCCTCAGCTGGCCATATATGATCTTCGAGCCAAGGTTTAAGAGGGAGGTCATCGGCGTACCCTCTAAGCAGGGTCATTGCGGCATGACCATGGCTGTTAACAAGGCCGGGCATAACGATATGGTTGTCAAGTTGCTCGACTTTGTCGGCAGTAAATTTTTTTGCAGCCTCAGACTGAGGAAATATACCAATAATTCGTCCGGCATCTATGGCAATTGCGCAGTCTTTGAGAATACTATCCTTTGGAATAATTGGAATAATCCATTGGCAATTGATCAAAAGATTTATTTTTTTTGGCGTCATAACCTCTCCCTGTGCGAGTCGATTAGTATACCTATTTTTTCTCGCCGTTATGCAATGAGGGGCGAATAAAAGCCACATTTTGATGCCTTACTATGTTAAAATTATGTGTGTTTAAGGGGGTGTTTAGCGGTATAACACCTGAGCTTTTTTTGGAGTAGTGCTACCTTTGTTGGTGCTCACCCAAAGGATTCCAATAATTCAGGAAATAACAATAAATTATGGTCGATCTAGCCAAGCAAATTGTTCCAGTAAACATTGAAGATGAGCTCAAGCAATCCTATTTAGATTACGCGATGAGTGTCATTGTTGGTAGGGCATTGCCGGATGTGCGTGATGGCCTCAAACCCGTGCATAGACGGGTTTTATTCGCCATGAGTGAGCTAAATAACGATTGGAACAAGGCGTACAAAAAATCTGCTAGGGTAGTGGGTGATGTGATTGGTAAATACCATCCTCATGGTGATTCAGCGGTCTATGAGACAATCGTTCGAATGGCGCAGCCGTTTTCACTAAGATATATGTTGGTAGATGGCCAGGGCAATTTCGGGTCGGTAGATGGAGACCGCGCTGCCGCGATGCGTTACACCGAAATTCGTATGACCAAGATTGCTCATGCGTTACTTGAGGACCTAGAAAAAGATACCGTCGACTTTGCACCCAACTACGATGAAACTGAGCAAATTCCAGTGGTTATGCCAACGCGCGTGCCTAATTTACTGGTCAATGGTTCCTCGGGTATTGCGGTTGGCATGGCGACTAATATTCCGCCACACAACCTTACAGAGGTTGTCAAAGGCTGCCTAGCCTTGATTGATAATAGCGAAATTACCATCGATGAATTGATGGAATATATCCCCGGTCCAGACTTCCCCACAGGGGCTATTATCAACGGTAAGGCTGGAATCATTCAAGCGTATCGTACTGGTCGAGGGCGTATTTACATGCGTTCGCGTGCGGAGATCGAGGTCGACGAAAAAACACGTCGTGAAACAATTATTGTTTCCGAGATTCCTTACCAGCTAAACAAAGCGCGTTTGATCGAGCGTATTGCTGAGTTAGTCAAGGAGAAGAAGTTAGAGGGTATCTCGGAACTGCGAGATGAGTCGGATAAAGATGGTCTGCGCATTGTTATAGAAATCAAGCGTGGAGAGATCGGTGAAGTTGTCTTGAACAATCTTTACGCGCAGACTCAAATGCAAAACGTATTTGGTATTAATGTTGTCGCATTGGTGGACGGTCAGCCAAAAATCCTTAATCTTAAGCAAATGCTTGAGGCGTTTGTTCGTCACCGCCGTGAAGTTGTGACACGTAGAACGATATTTTTGCTGCGTAAAGCGCGCGAGCGTGCCCATACTTTAGAAGGTTTCTCTATTGCGTTGGCAAATATTGATGAAATCATCGCTTTAATTAAAGTATCTTCAACCCCTGCAGATGCTCGCGAGAGTTTGATCGCGCGTGGCTGGAACCCTGGTTCAGTGTTGGAGATGTTAGATCGCGCAGGGCCGCACGCGGCCAGGCCTGAATGGTTAGAGGATCAATATGGGCTGCGTGATGGCCAGTATTTCCTATCGCCTGAGCAGGCCAAAGATATTCTTGAGCTGCGGTTGCACCGATTGACCGGTATGGAAACTGATAAAATCATTGAGGAATTTGCAGTCAAGCTTGAAGAAATAGCCGACTACCAAGATATTCTGGGTGATTTAAATCGGTTAATGACTGTTATTCGGGAAGAACTCGAGGCAGTGGTGACCGAGTTCGGTGATCCGAGACGCACAGAAATTATTGAATCAATGCATGACCTGACTGTTGAAGATCTCATTACCGAAGAAGATCGAGTGGTTACCATTTCTCATGGTGGCTATGCTAAAACTCAACCTTTGAGTGATTATCAAGCGCAGCGCCGCGGTGGTATGGGTAAATCTGCGACAGCGGTTAAAGACGAAGATTTTGTAGAGCATCTTTTGGTGGCTAGCACTCACACAACAATTCTTTGTTTTACTAACCTTGGGAAAGTTTATTGGCTCAAGGTTTATCAAATTCCGATTGCTGGACGTAATTCTCGCGGCAGGCCCGTGGTGAACTTGTTACCGCTAGGAGAGGGTGAGAGGATTAGTTCAATACTGCCGGTCGAGGAGTATAGCGAAGACAAATTTGTACTCATGGCGACTGCCAACGGGACTGTTAAAAAGACCGCACTAACCCAGTACTCTCGACCACGAAGTGTTGGTTTGAGAGCGGTTGACTTAGTGGAGGGAGATCATCTAGTTGGAACTGCCATTATTGATGATGCTAGTGACGTCATGTTGTTTAGCTCCGAAGGCAAGGCGGTACGTTTTGCCAGCACTGATGCTCGGTCGATGGGTAGAGTCTCTAAAGGTGTCCGTGGTATGCGTCTTCCGGAAGGAAGTTCGGTTATCTCAATGGTCATACCGGAACAGGATGGGTTTTTGTTGACCGTCTGCGAAAATGGGTATGGCAAGCGCACCAAGGTTGAAGAATTCCCAACTAAAGGGCGTGGTGGTAAGGGTATGATTGCTATTCAGGCGAGTGAGCGAAATGGACCCTTAGTCGGCGCGACACAGCTATTTTCGGGTGATGAAATCATGTTGATCTCTGATCAAGGCACCATGGTGCGTACCAGAGGGGATGAGGTGTCGGTTGTTGGTAGAAACACTCAAGGGGTGCGTATTATTCGACTCAAAGATAATGAAAACTTAGTTAGTTTGGCACGAATTGCTGAGCCTGAAGAGGATGAATTTGCTGTTTCTGAAGATGTCGATGATGCCGCTGAAGAAAAAGTCTCCGCTGAGTAAAATAACTTTATGTGTAAAAGTAGCGCCATATGGAGAGTAAGTGATGTCTGAAAAAGATGCATTACTGGGATTAAGAGATAAGATTGATGCCTTAGATCTTCAAATTATGGAGAGTATTAGTCAACGTGCTAATTTTGCTCAGCAGGTTGCTCATGTAAAAAAGAGTTTAGGAGATACCGCTTATTATCGTCCTGAGCGAGAAGCTCAGGTTTTGCGGAGTGTCATGGAGTCTAATACGGGCCCACTCGATAACGAGGATATGGCCCGGCTTTTTCGACAAATCATGTCCGCCTGCCTGGCGCTTGAACAGCCGATAAAAGTTGCTTTTTTAGGTCCTGAAGGTACGTTCACTCAAGAGGCTGCGTTGAAACATTTTGGTGATGGCGCAATTGCTGTGCCTATGTCTGCTATTGATGAGGTGTTTCGTGAAGTATTGGCAGGGGCCTGCCATTATGGTGTTGTGCCAGTAGAGAATTCTACCGAAGGAGTGATCAGTCATACTTTGGATAGCTTCATGGATTCCTCGATTAAAATTTGTGGTGAAGTTGAGTTACGTATTCATCATCACTTTATGATGGGTGAGAATACCAAAAAAGAAAATATTACTCGGGTATATTCCCACGCACAGTCTCTGGCTCAATGTAGGCAGTGGTTGAATTCGAATTATCCAAATATTGAGCGTGTAGCGGTCAGTAGTAACGCCGATGCGGCAAAAAGAGTTCAGGGAGAGTGGAATTCTGCAGCTATCGCCGGGGACATGTCTTGCGAGTTGTATAAATTGGAAAAGTTATGGGAAAAGATTGAGGATCGGCCAGATAACTCTACCCGCTTTTTAATTATAGGACGTGACGACATTCCTCCCAGCGGGGATGATCGAACGTCCCTTGTGGTGTCTGTGCGCAACAAGCCGGGTGCCTTACATGATCTTTTGGAGCCCTTCAGGCGTTACAATGTGGATATGACACGTCTTGAGTCACGTCCATCGCGCAGCAGCAAATGGTCTTATGTATTTTTCATTGATTGTGTGGGACATATTGAAGACGAAGCGGTTAAAAGCGTACTCGCAGAATTAGCATCTGATGTCGCTGACCTTAAGATCTTAGGGTCTTATCCACGTGCGGTTTTATAGCTAGCACGTTGAGCCCCTTCAATGACCAATAGCAGAGTATCCTGATGTCGAGTAAAACTGAAAAGTCCGAGCCTCAAATTAATCGACTAGTGATTATAGGGCTCGGTTTAATTGGATCTAGTCTGGCCATTGCCGCGCGAGAACAAGGTTTAGCTAAGACCGTAATAGGTATTTCTCGACGAACATCTACTCTTGAACTAGCGCTTGAATTAGGCGTTATTGATCGAGCATGTGACGGCCTTGAGGCCCTAGCTTCCGAACTCGATTTTGGGGATTTAGTGGTTATTGGTGTCCCGACATTGAGCGTGCCTTCGGTCATTGCAGTCTGCCATGAATTTCTCAGTGATAGAGTGACCATCACCGATGTCGCTAGCGTCAAAGGTAGTGTCGTCAAAGCTTTATTAGATGTGTATGGCAAACTACCCCGTCAATTTGTGCCCGGCCACCCCATCGCCGGTTCTGAAAAAAGTGGTGTTGAAGCCGCTAATAGTCAGTTATTTAAAGATCACAGAGTTATTTTGACCCCGCATAACACAGTTGATTGTGAGCATTTGAGTTTGGTCAGTGCGCTCTGGTCTGATGTTGGGGCTGTCGTGTCTACCATGAATGTTGAAGAGCATGATGCTATTTTGGCTGCGACTAGTCATTTACCGCATTTTTTGGCATATTCTTTGGTCGATACGCTGGCTTCGGTGGGCGACAATCGAGAGATCTTTCGTTATGCCGCAGGTGGGTTCCGCGATTTTACTCGAATAGCAGCTAGTGACCCCGTTATGTGGCGTGATATTGCGCTGGCTAATCGTGAATCTATACTCAGCATTCTTGATCAGGTGATGAATAACTTTCAAGCCTTGCGCGGGGCAATCGACAAGGGTGATCAAGATTATTTGATGGATGTTTTTACTCGAGCTCGTGACGCGCGGAATCATTTTGGGAAATTACTTGAAAATAAAGCACTGCAGGGTCCAATGACTGAAAAAACTATTAATTATAGAATCTCTCCTGGGGGTAATGCACGCGGTGATGTGCGTGTTCCAGGCGATAAATCGATGTCTCATCGCTCCATTATGCTGGGTTCTCTTGCCCAGGGGATGACAGAAGTTACTGGTTTTCTTGAGGGAGAAGATAGCTTGGCTACACTGCAAGCCTTTCGTGATATGGGAGTTATTATCGAGGGCCCTGAGCATGGCCGCGTCGTTATTCACGGCGTTGGCTTGCATGGCCTTAAGGCGCCGGCTAAGCCTCTATATATGGGCAATTCGGGGACCTCTATTCGGCTTTTAAGTGGTCTTCTCGCCGGACAGTCCTTTGATACCGAGTTGACTGGAGATATTTCTCTTTCTGGTCGACCGATGGGCCGAGTCGCTGATCCACTGCGGTCTATGGGCGCGAATATTGAAACCTCTGAAAATGGAACGCCGCCACTGAGAATTAGAGGCGGTCAACGTTTAACCCCAATTAACTATTTAATGCCAATGGCCAGTGCACAGGTAAAGTCCTGCGTTTTATTGGCTGGACTTTACGCTGAAGGTGACACATCAGTGACGGAACCCGCCCCGACTCGAGATCATACTGAGCGAATGCTACAAGGGTTTGGTTATACCGTAAATGTCGAAAAAAGGACCGCTAGTTTGGCTGGTGGAGGTGATCTTTTAGCGACTAGAATTGATGTGCCAGCAGATATTTCCTCAGCCGCATTCTTTATGGTTGCCGCAGCTATTACACCGGGTTCGGACATTAACTTACAGCATGTCGGCATTAACCCAACCCGTGTTGGGGTTATTAATATTTTACGTCAAATGGGTACGCAAATTAGTTTATCCAATGAGCGTGAAGTGGGAGGTGAACCGGTGGCTGATATAAGAGTTGAGTACGGTGAACTAAAGGGTATAGATATACCTCCAGATCAAGTTCCACTGGCTATTGATGAGTTTCCAGTACTATTTATCGCAGCTGCCTGCGCGAACGGAACCACAACGCTTACTGGCGCAGAAGAACTCCGTGTCAAAGAGAGTGATCGTATTCAAAGTATGGCAGATGGCCTTGTAACGTTGGGAATTGATGCCCGCTCTACAATTGATGGAATCGTGATTGTGGGTGGAGAATTGAGGGGAGGCAATGTATTGAGTCATCATGACCATCGCATAGCGATGGCGTTTTCTATCGCCGGGCTCCGAGCAAGAGACGAGATTATTGTGCAAGGCTGCAACAATGTTGCAACTTCTTTTCCCAATTTTATTGATTCTGCGGCTGCCATTGGGCTGAATATTCAGGTTGAGGCGAACCATGACTAAAATTATTACTATCGATGGGCCCAGTGGCTCAGGAAAGGGTACGGTAAGTCGACTGTTGGCTGATAAGTTATCGTTTCAATATTTGGACAGTGGCGCCTTGTATCGAGTTTTAAGTATTGCGGCAACGCGCCGTAACGTAGATACGGCCAATAAAGTAGAGCTGTCATTAATTGCTGAGCATATGGATGTCATTTTCAAAACATCAGCCCAAGGGACCTTTGATATTTTGCTTGAAGGGGAGAATGTCACCAGTGATGTACGCACCGAGACGACAGGCGCTCTAGCGTCACAACTAGCGGCTTACCCTGAAGTGCGTGATGCGCTTATGAAGCGACAAAGACTGTTTGCTCGGGGGAATGGTTTGGTCGCGGATGGTCGAGATATGGGAACCGTGGTGTTTCCTGCGGCAGATCTAAAAATTTACCTCACAGCGAGTATCGATGAACGAGCTAAGCGCCGTCACAAAGAGTTGATTGAAAAGGGCGAAGATGTTAGTCTGCGCGCCCTTGCGGAGCAGGTTAAAGCAAGAGATGAGAGAGATATTAACAGGGAAGTGTCGCCTTTGGTTGCCGCTACGGACGCTATAGAGCTAGACACTTCGAATATGAGCGCTCTTGAAGTACTGGACACCGTGCTTCATATGATTGATTTTAAGCGTTTGGTATAAGCACGTAACTTATCGGGCAGCCCAGCAGTCGCCAGCTTTACTCTGCTGTAAGCCTTAATTGTAACTGACCCGCAGAAACTGGCATTGCGGAAAAAAGAGGCTACTGCTATCTGTCGCAGTTGATTCTCTGTCATACCCTAGGTACTTCCCATGATCGAAAATTTCCAAGAACTATTTGAAGAGAGTCTCAAAACCGTTGAGATGAATCCTGGCGCTATTATTACTGGCGTAGTTATCGACATCGATAAAGACTGGGTAACAGTCCACGCTGGACTAAAGTCTGAAGGCGTCATATCGTTAGATCAATTTTATAATGACAAGGGCGAACTAGAAGTCGCCATTGGTGACGAGGTACAGGTCGCTCTTGAAGCTGTTGAAGATGGCTTTGGCGCTACCAAACTATCTCGTGAAAAAGCCCGTCGTGCTGAGTCTTGGATTGAACTTGAAGCAGCCCATACAGCGGATGAAGTGGTTATTGGTGTTATCAGCGGCAAAGTCAAAGGCGGCTTTACTGTCGATGTTCGTGGTTTGCGCGCATTCCTTCCGGGTTCGCTGGTAGATGTTCGTCCACTACGTGAGATTACTCACTTAGAGAATATCGATTTAGAATTTAAAGTTATTAAGCTTGATGCCAAACGTAATAATGTCGTTGTAAGTCGGCGTGCTGTTATGGAGAGTGCAAACTCTGCTGAACGTGATGAGTTGCTTGCTAATCTTGAAGAAGGTGCATCATTGAAGGGCGTGATCAAGAATCTGACTGATTACGGCGCATTCGTTGATCTTGGTGGTATTGATGGCCTGTTGCATATTACAGATATGTCTTGGAAGCGTATTAAGCATCCGTCTGAGATGATTAATGTTGGTGATGAAATCGATGTTAAGGTTCTTAAGTTTGACCGAGAGCGTAATCGCGTCTCACTGGGTATGAAGCAAATGGGCGAAGATCCTTGGGGCGATATCAAAGGACGTTACCCAGAAGGCGCTCGTGTTAAAGCGACAATTACTAATCTTACTGACTACGGCTGCTTTGCTGAACTCGAAGATGGTGTTGAAGGTTTGGTTCACGTTTCAGAGATGGATTGGACTAATAAGAATGTTCATCCTTCAAAGATTGTTGATCTTGGTCAAGAAGTTGAAGTTATGGTCCTTGATATCGATGAAGAACGTCGTCGTATTTCGCTGGGTATTAAGCAATGCTTCACCAATCCTTGGGATGACTTTGCTGGAACCAAAACTAAGGGTGACAAAGTTTCTGGAAACATCAAATCGATCACCGATTTCGGTATCTTCATTGGTCTTGATGGCGGTATTGATGGTTTGGTTCATCTGTCTGATATTTCTTGGGACGAAACTGGCGAAGAAGCCGTTCGAAACTTTAAGAAAGGTGACGAAGTAGAGACAGTAGTTCTAAGTATTGATGCAGAAAGAGAGCGTATCTCTCTTGGAATTAAGCAGCTGTCCGATGATCCGTTTAGCAACTATGTTGACCAAAATGACAAAGGTACGATTGTTACCGGTACGGTTAAAGAAGTCGACGCCAAGGGAGCGGTTATTACTCTGGCTGACGGTATTGAAGCCATCTTGAAGGGTTCTGAGCTTTCTCGCGAGAAAGTTGAAGACGCTCGTCAAGAACTGACTGTAGGTGCTGAAGTCGAAGCCAAGGTGATTAATGTTGATCGCAAGAATCGCGTGATTAACTTGTCGATTAAAGCGAAAGATGTTTCTGAAGAGAAGGCTGCGGTGAAAGCGCATCGTAGCACTGAAGAAGAGTCTTCTGCAGCAGCTCCGACTACGATTGGTGATCTGATTAAGGCGCAGATGGATAAGTAATCTGCCAAAGAAGATAAAAAAGGGTGGCTTTGCCACCCTTTTTTTTTAAATATCAAAATCTCTTAAGTTTTTACTTGAATTTTTTCAAAACTTCAATAAAATCAACCACTAATAAAAATACCATCCTGATAAATAAAGAGCTCGTATGACCAAGTCTGAACTTATTGAAAAAATTTCGTCTAATCAAGATCAGCTGCTTCCACGCGATGTGGAATTAGCAGTGAGAATGATTCTGGAGCGCATGGCGTCGACATTGGCTGATAATCAGCGGGTTGAGATTAGAGGGTTTGGAAGCTTCTCATTGCACTATCGTGCGGCTAGAGTAGGGCGTAATCCTAAGACGGGCGACGCCGTAGATTTGCGTGGTAAATACGTGCCTTATTTTAAGCCAGGCAAAGAGCTGCGGACGCGCGTGAATAATGGTATTTAATTTCGTTAACTAAATAACGATTTAAGCGCGGCTAAAGACTCCTCTCCCTTAGCTTGATTTTGTTCTTCGTTAACCTCTACATTACCACCAATCCTGATAAGGTCGTCTTCAGGCAACTCATCGACAAAGCGACTCGGTGTTGTGGCTGATTTCTCACCAAACTGGGTGCGCTGTCGTGCACACGTCATCGTTAAGGTCCTCTGGGCTCGAGTTATGCCAACGTAGGCAAGTCGGCGCTCCTCTTCAATTTGACCGCCTTCTACGCTGTTTCTGTGTGGCAATATATCCTCTTCCATGCCGATCATAAAGACGTGGGGGAATTCTAGACCTTTGGCTGCATGGAGGGTCAGTAGCTGTACTTTATCATCGGCAGACTCTTCCTCTTCTCGATCCAAAATATCACGTAATATCAGCTTGGCGATGGCACTTTCAATAGCACTGTCGCCCTTATCATTTTCATTATCAGACGAATCATTTTTTAGTACTTGCGTAAGTTGAGCGAGTAAAAAGGTAACATTTGCCCAGCGTTTCTGTGCAACATGGTCACTACTAGCATTTTGGTGTAACCAACCAAGATAGTCTGCATCACTCAGCATTTCATTAATGGCGGCGATAGGATCACCAGAATAAACATTTTTACTCACTTGCTGAACCCAGTGTTTAAATCGTCTAAGTCGCTGTAGGTTATTTTCTGGCATGCTTGCGCTTAGACCAACTTCATCAATTGCACTATAGAGTGACAGCCCGCGTTGGTTGGCATAATTGCCTAGTTTCTCGAGAGTGGTTGGTCCAACCTGACGCCGAGGGGTATTAATAATTCGCAGTAGGGCATTGTCATCATCTGGATTAATGAGGAGGCGAAGATAAGCCATCACATCCTTAATTTCGGTTTTTGCATAGAACGACTGCCCACCAGTGATCTCATAGGGAATATTCTGTGATTGCAGTTTAATTTCGACCAACTTGGCTTGATAGTTTCCACGATATAGGACAGCAAAATCACTGTACTTACAACGCCGCTTGAGTCGCATATCGATGATTTCGTTAACCACCCGCTCACATTCATCTTCTTCGTTTTCTGCACTGATTAAGCGGAGTGGGTCTCCAGGGCCTAACTCGCTCCAAAGTTGCTTACTGATTAAGTGAGGATTATTGTCAATCAGGGTGTTCGCAGCACGAAGAATGCGCCCAGTTGAGCGATAGTTTTGTTCTAGTTTTATAATCTCTAGACCAGGAAAGTCAGTTTGTAGCTGCATTAAATTTTCTGGTCGAGCGCCACGCCATGCGTAAATAGACTGATCGTCATCACCTACTACGGTGAGTGCTTGTTTCTCATTGACAAGGGTTTTTACCAATTCATATTGCGCTAGATTTGTGTCTTGATATTCATCAACCAGCAGATAACGGATCCTCCGTTGCCACTTGCTAAGTATTTCTGGATACTGTCTAAAGAGCATGACTGGGGTCATTATAAGATCATCAAAGTCTACCGCATTGTAGGCTTTGAGTGCCCTCTGATAACGCTCATAAAGCATCGCAATCCCTTGCTCACCAGTGCTATCGGACGCACCTGTAGCTTGCCCAGGCTCAAGCAATGAATTCTTCCAGTTGGAAATAGTACTTTGCACTTGGTCAAGTAGTTTGTCGTCCAACTCACTGTGACGAACCATAAGTTCTTTTAATAGTTTGCGACAATCTTCTTGGTCAAGAATAGAAAAACCTGGCTTAAACCCTAGCGTTTTTATTTCTGTACGAATAATTGTTAGCCCAAGATTATGAAAGGTAGACACTGTTAGTCCGCGAGCCTTATCTTTGGGCATCAGCTTTGAAACCCTCGCTTTCATCTCACGAGCAGCTTTATTAGTGAAGGTTACGGCCGCTATATTTCGGGCCGGAATGTCACATTGCTCTACTAAGTAGGCAATTTTCTGTGTAATAACGCTGGTTTTACCACTACCGGCACCGGCAAGCACCAACAGAGGCCCATCGATATATTTTAGGGCAGCTTTTTGCTGCGAGTTTAGATTATTCGACACTAAACCTTACGCCAATTCTGCAATGGAGCTGCGTTTTTGCTTGAGTTGGCTCAAGGAGCTTTCAAAATCAGTAAGTTTTTGTCGTTCTTTAGCCACCACCTCCGTCGGTGCATTACTCAAGAATTTTTCGTTACCCAATTTTCCAGACAGTTTTTTTGCTTCCAACGATATTTTGTCAATTTCTCTATCAAGACGCGCTAGCTCCGCGCTTATGTCAATCAGGCCTGCCATAGGGACCAGTATTTCAAGTTCTCCTGCAAGTGCAGTCGCACTTAGTGGCGCTTTGCTAGGGTCATCTAGCCAAGTGATGGACTCTAAATTAGCTAGTTTACTTAGGAATTGATGATTCTCGTCGATACGCCGCTGATCATTATCATCACCGCGAGTGAAAAACACATTCAGTGCAGTGGCGGGAGATATATTCATTTCCCCACGTATATTGCGCACGCCAACAATCACCTTTTTTAGCCAGTCTATATCTTGCAATGCGTTTTCATCGATCTTGTGACTATCGGCGATAGGATAGGGTTGCAACATAATCGTACTTTTTGAGTCCACAGGAATTCCGGCAAGTGGGGCAACATTCTGCCAAATCTCTTCGGTGATAAAGGGTAGTAATGGGTGAGCAAGACGCAATGTCGCCTCTAGTACTCTCACTAACGTCCGACGGGTACCCGTCTTCAGTGATTCGTCGCCGTTTTCATCCCATAGTACCGGTTTAGATAGCTCAAGGTACCAGTCACAGTATTCGTTCCATATGAAATCATACAAGGCCTGTGTGGCGAGATCGAAGCGATAACTTTGAATGGCTGAGTTGACCTCTGTCTGAGCTTGCTGAAGTCTAGATATAATCCAACGGTCAGCCAAACTTAGGGTGTAATCACTGCCGTCTTGCGCGCAGTTTTCTCCTTCCGCATTCATAAGAACATAGCGTGACGCGTTCCATATTTTATTACAGAAGTTGCGATAACCTTCAAGCCTTTTCATATCCCAATTGATATCACGACCTGTGGAGGTCAGCGCGCAGAGAGTAAAACGCAAAGCGTCGGAGCCGTGAGCTTCAATGCCTAGAGGAAATTGTTTCCGCGTGCGGCTAGCAATTTTTTCGGCCTGTTTGGGTTGCATCATATTGCCAGTGCGTTTTGCTACTAAACTCTCAATATCAATGCCGTCAATCATATCAAGGGGGTCTAAGACATTACCCTTAGATTTGGACATTTTCTGACCTTGATCATCACGAATCAACCCTGTGACGTAGACAGTTTTAAAGGGTATCTGCGGACTACCATCTTCATTTTTCACCAGCTCCATAGTCATCATAACCATTCTGGCTACCCAGAAGAAAATGATATCGAAACCCGTCACCAACACATCAGTCGGGTGGAATGTCTTTAGCCTATCGGTATTCTCAGGCCAGCCCTGTGTCGCGAAAGTCCATAAGGCTGAAGAGAACCATGTATCTAAAACATCTTCATCCTGTCTCAGTTTTATGTCACCCAGATTATGCTTTTCACGAACCGAAGCCTCGCTACTGCCCACATAAGCTTTGCCAGCTTGGTCATACCAAGCTGGAATACGATGCCCCCACCAAAGTTGTCTAGAGATACACCAGTCTTGTATGTTACGCATCCATGAAAAATACATATTTTCATACTGCTTGGGTACAAAATTTATGCGCCCATCTTCAACAGCTTCAATTGCTGGGCCAGCCAATTTTTTGGCGTCCACATACCATTGATTAGTCAGCATCGGTTCTATTACAACACCTCCGCGATCACCATAGGGCACTGTCATATCGTTTTCTTCGATAGACTCCAGTAGCCCCAATGCCTCAAAATCTGCAATGATCTCTCGTCGTGCAGCAAATCGCTCCATACCCCGATATTTTTCTGGAATTGTTGCGCCAAGATCATGATTATCGCTGCCGTCGCTATTCACACATTCTGGAGAATGTCGAACATCACCATTAGTTGTTAGCATATTAATCATAGGTAAAGAGTGACGTTGACCAACATCGTAATCATTAAAGTCGTGAGCCGGTGTGATTTTCACGCAGCCACTACCTTTTTCCATACTAGCGTATTCATCGGCAAATATAGGGACCGACCGAGCCACAAGGGGTAAGTTAACGGAGCTACCGATTAAGCTTTGATAGCGCGGATCATTCGGATTTACTGCAACTCCGGTATCCCCAAGCATTGTTTCCGGTCTAGTGGTAGCGACAATAATGTAGTCTTTTCCATCTGAGGTTTTCGTTCCATCAGCCAGAGGGTATCGAAGGTGCCACATCTTGCCTTTGATTTCGCGGTTTTCAACCTCTAAATCAGAGATTGCTGTATGCAGTTTTGGATCCCAATTGACTAACCTTTTTCCTCGGTAAATCAGCTCTGAGTCGTAAAGGCGAATAAAGACTTCCTGCACCGCATCGTAAAAACCATCATCCATAGTGAATCGCTCAGTATCCCAGTCAACTGAGTTCCCCAAGCGCCGCATTTGCTCAGTAATAGTGCCACCGGACTGTTCTTTCCACTTCCATATCTCTTTAACAAACGACTCGCGGCCCATTTCCTCTCTACCAGGCAGATTTTCGGCAGCTAACTTCCGCTCTACCACCATTTGTGTGGCAATCCCAGCATGGTCTGTACCGACCTGCCAAAGAGTATTTTTACCCTGCATTCGGGCATAGCGCGAAAGAGCATCCATAATGCCATGCTGCAGAGCATGTCCTATGTGTAAGCTTCCTGTGACGTTGGGCGGAGGGATGACAATACTATAGGGATCACCATTACCGGATGGAGCAAAGTAGCCATTGCTCTCCCACGATTTATACCATTTGGTTTCTATGTCTTTTGGTTGGAATGTCTTGTCCATTATTGAATTTTATATCCCAAAGGTATTTGTGAAGTGAGTTGATTTAAGTGCTACCTGATTATAGAGCTTGCCGAGATTTGTCGCTAGCTTTGCCGACTAATTGAAGTTAACTTTTAGAGTTATAATTACAAAAACCAATTAGCCGCTAAACTTTTCAGAAAGGTCATGGTAGTTAAGTGCATAGCCACGCTGCTTATAAAAAAGGAAGTTTTCTCGTTTCGCCTGCTCATAGGCATCATCTTGATAAATGATCTCAATGACGCGGTCGAACCGGCTGAACCAAGTTGGGATGCTGTGCTGGAGATTGATTAAAATTTGATGGTGATCGCCAGGATTTGAATCACAACTGACCGCCACAGGAGCGTGTTCAGTCCCAATACCATGGGGTATAAAGGACGAAGATTGTAACTGCCAAAGATGGTTATCCAGTAGCTTAACAGCGGTGTTATCAGTAACTAGACAGAGGACTTGTTGCCCCTGTGCCAGTGACTTTTTAACGAGCTGGCAGACCAATGAGAAACCCATCATTTGATCTCCAGCTAGTTTATAAAAAGACACGTTAGTCAAGACCTAGACTGCCCAATGTGATTGACCGGGAAAATCACTCGCTGACAGTCTTGCTGCGGATATATTCCATAAGCATAGGGACTGGTCTACCTGTGGCACCTTTTTGGGCCCCAGATAACCAAGCTGTCCCAGCAATGTCTAGGTGAGCCCATTTAAAGGATTTGGTAAACCGAGCAAGAAAACACGCCGCCGTAATGGTGCCGGCCTCACCGCCAATATTAGCCATATCGGCGAAGTTACTTTTTATCTGCTTATCATACTCTTCCCACAGGGGTAGTCGCCAAGCACGGTCACCACTTTTGGTGCCTCCCAGTAGAAGTTGGTCGGCAAGTTCATCGTCATTTGCTAAAAGCCCGGAGGTGAATTTGCCCAGAGCACCAATAACTGCGCCGGTTAATGTTGCTATATCAATGACTGTATCTGGCGAGAAACGTTCGGCATAGGTCAATGCGTCACAAAGGATCAGGCGGCCCTCAGCATCAGTATTAAGTACTTCGATGGTTTGACCCGACATGCTGGTTACCACGTCTCCTGGTTTAGTTGCATTGCCAGCCGGCATATTCTCTACTGCTGGAACGATTCCGATAACATTGACAGGTAACTTGGTTTCTAACAGAGTATTAATAACACCAAAAACAGATGCTCCGCCACACATATCAAATTTCATTTCATCCATCCCGCGACCGGGTTTTAAACTAATACCACCGGTGTCAAAGGTAACTGCTTTGCCGACTAAAACAACGGGTTTTACACTACTGTCGGCGCCTTTGTAATTCATTACTATCAGATTTGCTGGCTCTACTGAACCTGCGCTCACCGATAGTAGCGATCCCATTTTCAGCTCTTGCATCTGGGCTTCATTTACAATGCTAGTGGTAAGGTTAGCTTGCCCTTTTGCCAATTCCTTAGCCTGCTCTGCAAGGTAATTAGGCGTACATATGTTCGCAGGAAGGTTGCCGAGTTGCCGAGCGGTATTCATACCATTGCCAACTGCGGCTCCGTAATTAATGCCCTTTTGAGCGGCGTCCAAATCGGTCTTAGCGGAACACCAGTAAGTGACCGTCTTGACCTTCTTTGGCTCAGGTTTTTTACCTGTGCCCGTGTATGCATAGGCTGCAGTCATTGTACTGCGAGCAATGATACTTGCCTGCCAATCATGATCTTTTGCCAAACCTTCAGTCGCCCAGACCACATCTACCGCTGGGGTTTTGAAGACGGCAGCAGCTCCAGCTTCAATCGCTCTAATTATCTTTTGTGAACTCGAAGCACCATCTGTACCGATCAAAATGATTCGCTGAAAGGGGATGTTGAGGTTGCGTAGTACGCAGGATTCAGATGCTTTGCCGCTAAAATCTCCGGACTTGATGAGTGATGTGATAGCGCCGTCGAGTAACGTATCAATTTCTTTAGCGATATTCTCTAGTTTTGACCCTGTTGGTAAAACGAGAGAGTCGGCTGTGATTTCTAATAGCTGGGCAGAAGAAGCATTAAACTCCATGTGAACTCCATGTGGTTGCAGATATGATGTAATATACGGCCAGCAACAATACCAGTTTGTTTAACTACACCCAAGGGCTATAAGTCTAATATTGTGATTATTTTCCGTTATTTGACCCGTGAAATTTTATCGACGACCTTTGCAATCTGTGTTGTGCTTTTATTAGTACTAATTAGTGGTCGGTTCGTTAAATACCTGTCTAGCGCTATGGCGGGTAATATGGATCCTGGGGTGATATTTGCAGTCATCGGTTATCGTATCCCTGGCTTTCTTGAGTTGACTATCCCTCTCGCATTTTTCTTGGCTATTTTACTGTCATTTGGCCGATTACATGTTGAAAATGAAATGAGCGTACTCAAATCATGCGGCGTTTCTGAGGCGAACTTGGTTGGTTATACGCTAGTGATGGCGTCAGTACTTGCTCTTTTTGTTGCATGGCTTAGTCTTTCTATATCGCCAGCCGGTGCAGCAAAAGCAGAGACTATTTTAAAAGTTCAAAAAGAAATGACCGAACTAGATAAGGTAAGTCCTAAACGTTTTTATAAACTCAGCGGCGACAAGGGCATCACTTATGCTGAAAAAATTAACGAAGATAGAGAGTTAGAGGATGTTTTTTTAGCGGTTACTGCAGGTTCTCCAGAAAACTTTGACAGTCGAACAGTAGTTATTTTCGCAAAAAAGGGTCGGCAGCAGCGGTCTATAGACGGTGAAGAAAGATTTTTTGTTCTCGATCAGGGGTACCGTGTCGAGGGCATTCCAGGTAACAATGATTATCAAATTACCTCGTTTGAACAATATGGTTCAAAACTTAGCCCTCCAAAGAAAGTTGTCGAGGATCTCGAAACCGATGCCATGCCCACAGTTAAGCTCTGGGGTTCGGAGCAGCCAGAGCTGAAGGCAACGTTGCAATGGCGGCTATCAACGCCGTTGATGCTAATAATAATTGTAGTGTTAGCGGTTCCTCTAAGTAGAACCAATCCTCGACAGGGTCGGTTTGCTCGGTTGTTGCCGGCAATTATGTTGTACTTTACTTACTTGCTTTCTTTGAATGCGGCGCGAGGCAGTATTGAATCCGGTGGCATTGCGTCTGATGTTACATTACTACCTGTGCACGTCGCTTTTTTAATGCTGGGGTTGATTTTGGCGGGCTCTGAGCGATTACGATATTTAAAAGAGAGCCTGATTAGCCGTTGGGGGAGATCATCATGATGCGGCGACTGTCCAGGCATATTGGCGGTACAGTCTTTAGATCAGTATTTTTGGCACTTTGCGTGATTGTAGGGCTTGACGTCGTCGCCGAGATTATTGATCAAACTCGGGCAATTCAAAGAGACTATTATTTCGTAGATGCACTAATTTATGTATTCACAAAACTACCGTCGACGATCTACGAATATATGCCCCTTTCCTCTCTTATTGGCTGTCTTTATGGTCTCGGGTTACTTGTCGGTAACAGTGAAGTGACGGTAATGCGTGCCTCAGGAGTTTCCTTAGTGCGTATCGTGTACTTTGTGATGAAGCCAGTACTCGTGTTTATTGTGTTGAGTGTGGGTATCGGAGAGTATTTTTCACCTTATTTAGATCAGCGAGCAGAAGGAACTCGCGAATACTTGCGTAAAGGCTCTTCTTCGCAAGATTCCGCCGCGGGACTTTGGATTCGCGAAGAGCGCGAGTTCATGCACTTCAATGCAGTCTTTCCCGGAGGTGTTCTTTATGGCGTTACGCGCTATCAATTCGATGATCAGCAAAAGTTACAGCAGGCAAGCTTTTCAAGCAGAGCTACCTATAACGCTACCGAACAGTTTTGGGTCGAAGAAAACGTCTCTATTACGCGCTTTGATGAAAATAAAACGGTAACAGAGAAGCGAATAACGCGTCGTTGGAATTCTGAGTTGTCTCCCCAAATACTCACGGTTAATATTTTGCCGGCGGCATCATTGCCGGTCAGAACATTAGATAATCATATTGATTTTTTACGTCAACAAAACGCAGATACCGCTGTTTATGAGCTAGCCTACTGGAGCAAAGTACTGCAACCCCTGGTTGTCTTAGGCCTGGTGCTAATAGCCATTTCTTTTGTTTTTGGCCCTCTTCGAGATGCAACCATGGGGTTCCGTATATTTGTTGGTGTTTTAGTCGGTATAAGTTTTAACATTCTGCAGGATTTACTTGGACCGTTCAGTTTAGTGTTCGGATTCCCCGTCATCTTTGCCGTCATTACACCAATATTGTTATGTATTTTAGTTGGGCTATATCTTTTGCGGCGCAGCGGTTAACCGGTTTATTGCGTCATTCCAATGTGCTACCTTTTTGTCTCGCAAGGGTTTCTCCATTTTTGGTTCAAAGCGGTGCTGGCAGTGCCAAGAGTCCGCAAATTCTTGCTGATTTGGCCACAGTCCTGTCTTAGATCCTGCAAGCCAAGCAGCGCCGATAGCGGTAGTTTCTATGATACTTGGGCGCTCCACTGGCGACTCTAAAATATCCGCTAAACATTGCATGGTCCAGTTACTAGCGACCATACCACCGTCCACTCGCAACACTGTTTTTTGAGGATGATTCCAGTCCGCGCGCATTGCTGTTAAAAGATCCAGAGTTTGGTAGCAAACGGACTCAAGGGCGGCTTTTGCAATTTCGGCTGGGCCTGTATTGCGTGTTAAACCAAAAATTGCCCCGCGTGTGTCTGCATCCCACCATGGTGCGCCAAGCCCCGTAAAGGCCGGAACCATGTATACCTGTTCGTTGGGATCCGCTTGTAATGCTAAAGCACCGCTCTGCTCGGCAGACTCAATAATGCCAAGACCATCTCTCAGCCACTGCACCGCGGCACCCGCAATAAAAATTGACCCTTCCAAGGCATAGGTCACTTTGCCATCTAGTTGGTAGGCAATGGTAGTTAGCAAGCGATTGGTTGAGTTAACGGCATTGTCACCGGTGTTGAGTAGAGCAAAACAGCCTGTTCCATAAGTAGACTTCATCATGCCTACGTCAAAGCAAGCCTGGCCTATAGCCGCCGCCTGTTGATCGCCTGCGATGCCATAAATCTTCAGAGGAGACCCAAATAATGTGGTAGTCCCAAAATCATCAGCACTATTCTTAACCACTGGAAGCATTGAGCGCGGCACATTAAATATCTCTAATAGCTCCTCATCCCAATCGCCAGAATGAATATTGTAGAGCATAGTGCGTGACGCATTGGTGGCATCAGTAGCGTGAACTTTACCTTCGGTTAATTTCCAAAGTAACCAGCTGTCTACCGTCCCAAAAGCCAGCTCTCCGCGCTCCGCCTTTAATCGTGCATTACTTACATTATCCAAAATCCAAGCGATTTTGGTCGCTGAAAAATAGGGGTCTAGCAGTAAACCAGTCTTGGCACTAATTAGGGGTTCGATACCGTCCCTTTTTAGAGAGGTACAAAGAGTTGCAGTCCGCCTGTCTTGCCAGACAATTGCATTATAAATTGGTTTTCCGGTAGAGCGCTCCCACACAATAGTGGTTTCTCTTTGATTGGTAATGCCAATGGCGGCAATATTTGAGGCTCCAGTACGGGTTTTGGCGATTACATCATTACAGGTCTTTAACGTTGTTTGCCAAATATCCTCAGGATTGTGTTCTACCCAGCCAGATTCTGGAAAGTACTGAGGAAATTCATACTGCGATTGTTCTGCTACCAAAAAATGTTGATCAAACAGCATACTTCTCGACGAAGTCGTACCCTGGTCTATGGCAAGAATAAAATGTTTAGAGTTCATATGCGTCCACGCTACGTTAGGCTTTATTTACTTTTAGGTAATGTCACCACTTGTGTCCTCGTAAGACGGTCATGCAGGCATTCTTTATTGGGCGGAATCAAGCACCATAGGTATCCTAGTCCAAAGCAAGCTAGAGAAGCAGGCGCTAGCAAGCAGCGCCACCAACATTGTTTGGCACTGGGAAGTTCCCCGCTAGGTTGTTGAAGCTTTAATCGCCATGCTTTCATTCCCATCGATTGGCCTTGCTTGCGCCAGCATATAAAAAAATATCCACAGAGAGTAAATGTCAGGCCAATCATTAGTAATAGCTTAAAGATCAGCGAAAAACCCACCCAACCAATGTCGTTATCAGGCATTCCGTAAACTGCGAACCTTAAAGGCATGATGACGGCAAGGGAATATGCCATGACGATAGCAGCCAATAAGAAAAGGTCGTAGACCATTGCTGCCATGCGACGGGCTATGCTGGCGCTTGGATGTGTTGTTAAGTGAGTCGGATTCTTTTTAACTGGGCTCATCGTTTAAGTAACGCCGCTTTTGTCTATTATTTGAAAATCAGAGAACGATTGGTACCAGAAGTGTGCCGAAAGCCAGTACAATGCGCAATCCTCGATTGATAAAAACATACCTTAGGAGTTTTTTTGTGGATTGGATTTATGGCATTCATGCTATTCAAACTATGTTGAAATCTGCCCCTCAGAGGGTAGAGGAAATACAGGTGCAAAGTGGACGCCGTGATGATCGTCTGCAGAAAATCTATAATTTAGCTGAACAGCATGGAATTCCACTGCAGCCAGTTACGATAAAGAAACTAGATGCCAAAGTTCAAGGGAGGCATCAAGGAGTCATTGCACTGTGTAGGCCTGGAGAGGCGCGAGATGAATCTTTTTTATTACAACTCGCTGAGACCCACGGCAACCAAAGCTTTTTCTTAATGCTTGATGGCGTGACAGACCCACATAATTTAGGCGCGTGCCTAAGATCAGCTGATGCTGCTGGAGTTCACGCCGTTATTGTACCAAAAGATAATTCCGTAGGCCTGACGCCTGTTGTGCAAAAAGTTGCCTGTGGTGCCGCCGAGTCCGTGCCCTTGGTTACGGTAACCAACTTGACAAGAACGCTAGACAAACTCCAGCAGCTAGGAGTCTGGGCGGTAGGAACTACCGGTGAGGCAGAAAAGTCTCTGTACAAAATGGATTTAACCGGAGCAATCGTTTTAGTCATGGGTGCAGAGGGTGATGGGATGCGCCAACTTACCTCCAAGCAATGTGATTTTTTGGCTAAATTACCTATGGCGGGGGAGGTCGAGAGCCTAAATGTCTCTGTAGCCACCGGCGTGTGCCTTTTCGAAATCGTTCGCCAACGCTCGGCACTTATTTAGATCTGACTTTTGGTCTGTCATTACTATTAAGTACATTTAGCTTAGCCTGCTTTGTGCTAGAGGTGTTGACGCAGATATTTTAATAGGAATGTTGCTTTTGGCTATCAACTAGCGATAGGCTTAAAAAAACAATTTAAATTTTTTTAGCCTAGGTTCACTTAAATGGAAACGATGAACTCTAAGACATTTCCTATCGCAAATCTACTCAGTATCTTGCGGCTACTGTTGGTACCAGTGTTGGTTTTTTTTGCACTAGAGGGCGCGCCTTATTGGTTTCTGGGAGTACTGGCGGCATCTCTGGTTAGCGACGTACTTGATGGCTACCTTGCCCGCAAGCTCAATCAGGTCAGTGATTTCGGTGCCAAGCTTGATAGTTGGGGGGATTCCTTAACGTATGCCAGTATGATTTTTGGACTTTATCAACTTTGGCCAAGCATTTTCACTGATCAGCAAGCATACCTTTTGTCCGCTACGTTATCCTTTATAATACCCTTGGTGGCGGCTTTGGTTAAATTTGGTGAATACCCCAGTTATCATACGTGGGGTGCAAAAGTGGCGGCGATACTGATTGCGCCAGCCTACTATATGCTTATTTTGCTGGATGCTGATACGTGGTTTAGGCTAGTTATTTTGTTTTATTTATTAGTGGCGTCAGAAGAAATACTTATTACTATAATTTTAAAATCTCCAGCTACGAATGTGGGATCAGCCTGGCGTCTTTTCATGCGTGGAGACACTAACGCTAAAAGGCTCTAAGAATTAGTGCATTAACTTAATAAAGTGAGTTGCAAGCAGCTACTTAAGTAACTACAATGCGTCGCCTTAAAAGCGTCGAGTCAAAAATGTCTCGGCACTCCTTGTCTTACCGCGTGGCACATGCCGCTAACGGGAGACTCTTTAACCCACGAGGAGATACAATGCGTCACTATGAAGTCGTGTTTTTGGTCCATCCTGACCAAAGCGAACAAGTCCCAGGTATGGTCGAGCGCTATGGCGCATCGGTTGCTGCTGGCGGCGGAAAAGTTCACAGAAGCGAAGACTGGGGTCGACGTCAGTTGGCTTACCCAATCAACAAAATCCACAAAGCTCACTATATCTTGATGAATATCGAGTGCGGACAAGAAGTCCTTGATGAGCTAAATGCAACCTTTCGATATAATGATGCAGTGATTCGAAGCATGGTGATCCGACGTAATGATGCGGTTACTGGCGAATCACCGATTATGAAACTTGAGAATGCTGATAAAGCTGATAAAGAAGCTCGTGAGCGCCGTAATGCAGCTCGTATTAAGGCTGAAGCCGCTGAGAAAGCTGCTGCAAAACCTGAAGAGCCAGCTGCCCCGGTAGCTGAAGTTACTGAAGCTGAATCTGACTCGGAAGGTGGAGAATAATCATGGCTAAATTTGTACGTCGTAGAAAATTTTGTCGTTTCACCGCTGAAGGCGCAACGGAGATCGATTATAAGGACTTAGATACGCTGAAAGGCTACGTATCGGAGAGCGGAAAAATTGTACCTAGTCGCATTACTGGAACAAAGGCTCGGTATCAACGTGAACTGTCAGAAGCCATTAAGCGCGCGCGCTACATCGCGCTGCTACCTTATACTGACAGCCATAAGTAACAGAGTGTATTGAGCAGTGCGAAGCCTAGCTGAATTTATAATGCGCGGGCGAGCGCAGGCTTGCTTGGTTGCCCTCTTAGGTGTCTTGGTACCGTTAATCGGGCCAGCAGCGGTAGGGTTAGTAACTCTGCGAAAGGGTAGTGTTGAAGGTGCACTGGTTGCTCTTTGGGCGTCATTGCCCTTCGTGGTGAGCTACTTTGCAGGGCAGTCGAGTCCGTTTGTTGCAGTGATGTCGATTTTAGCGTTGGCTAACACCTTAATAGTAGCCAACGTTCTCAGAGGGACTGCTAGCTGGAGTTTGGCATTAGTGAGCGACGTATGCGTCGCGGTTGGCTTCGTGGTTGTTGCTGGTGTTGTGTTTCAAACCGATCTGGGTGTAATGATGTCAGATCTAACGGAGCTGTTTGTAAGCGTCTCAGAGCAGCTAGAGAAAGATTATGTTATGCCCGACACGAGTAGCGTTTTAGCTTGGGTCGCTTGGATGACAGCGTTCAGCGCCTTGCTTGGAGTGGTTGTTGCACGATGGTGGCAAGCTCTGCTGTTTAACCCTGGAGGGTTCCAACAAGAATTCCAAGGGATTCGGCTGGAGTCAAAGGTTGGTTTGGGGTGTTTGCTACTGGTCATCTTGGGGTTCACTTTGCTAAGTGAATTTCAGTTTTGGTTGCAGTTGGCGTCAATCCCTCTGATCGTGTGTGGCCTGTCTCTGCTGCACTATACCGCCAAGGTCAAAAAGGCGGGAGGCTATTGGTTGGTTTTAATGTATTTAGGGCTCTTTTTGGGGCCTGTAATGTCTGGTTTATTGGTGGCGCTCGGCGCAATCGATAGTGTTTTAAATTTAAGAGCAAGATTAGTGGCTGATAATCAGAGCTAATGGAGCAACAGTGAGGGTTTTACGATGGAAGTTATTCTGCTTGAAAAAATAGGTAAATTGGGCAATATCGGAGACAAGGCCAATGTTAAGGCTGGTTTTGGTCGCAACTATCTCATTCCCCATGGTAAGGCTGTATTTGCTACAGAAAAAAATACCGCTGACTTTGAACTGCGCCGTGCAGACCTTGAGGCTAAAGCAGCCGACAAACTAGGTTTGGCTCAGATTAGAGCTGATAAGTTGAAAGCAATTGGTACGATTACTATATCTGCCATTGCTGGCGACGAAGGTAAGCTATTCGGTTCAGTAGGTGCGCGTGAGCTTGAAGATGCCATTATGGCTGCAGGTGGCGATATTACTAAGAATGAGATTAGCCTTCCTGAAGGGGCTTTGCGGCACGTCGGTGAATTCGCGGTTGATGTGCAACTTCATTCGGATATCACTGAAACTATTACTGTCGTTATTGAGGCGGAATAATTTCACGGTTTTTTTAAAAGCATTGAAAATAGTTTAAAGACGGCACCGCTTCTTGATAAGATGCAGTGCCGTTTTTGTTTGTGTGGTTTAATAAATATACTGACGCCTAAGCGCTCGTTAACTTAAGTCCATTTGCACAGGTCCGTCCCATTGTTATGAACGAAGCATTATTTGCAGAGCCAAGTATAAGCCAACCTCTCCCCCATTCCATTGAGGCAGAGCAGGCTGTTATCGGTGGTCTCATGCTTAAAAATGATGCGTTTGATTCTATAGCTGAGATCTTAGCGGAAAGTGATTTCTACAGTAAAGATCACCAGCTAATTTTTAGCGCCATGGGTCGATTAGCCGCTGAAGATCAGCCTTTTGATCCAATTACTTTAGCGGAATCTCTTCAAAACTCTAACGAACTGTCATCCGTTGGTGGTGCCGAATATTTGGTTGATTTAGCCACCAGCACGCCGAGCTCTGCCAATATTAAGGCCTACACACAGATTGTTTTGGAGCGCTCAATTGTTCGACAACTGATTGGTGCAGCTAGTGAGATAGTCCGCAAAGGCTATAACCCTCTAGGCTGGGACAGTTCTAAGCTGCTTGCTGAGGCAGAGAGTAGACTTCAAGAAATTATTGAAAATCGTCCAAAAAAGGGCGGCTTCAAAGAAGTTAACAGTTTGATCAAAGAGGCTGTCGAACGGCTCGATGAACTTTTTAATAACGACGCTGAAATTACTGGTCTAAGCACTGGTTTCTCCGATCTTGACAAAATGACCTCGGGTTGGCAAAAGTCAGATTTGGTGATTATTGCGGGTCGTCCCTCTATGGGTAAGACGGCATTTGCAATGAATATGGTGGAGCATGCAACGTTGCATCAAGACCGTCCAGTATTGGTCTTTTCGCTAGAAATGCCTGCTAATCAATTAATAATAAGGATGTTATCCTCAATTGGGAAAATTGACCAAACACGTATGAGGTCTGGCAATTTGGTCGAAGATGACTGGCCACGCCTAAGTAGCGCGGCGCAAAGGTTAAAAGACAAACCGTTATTTATTGATGATTCAGCAGGTATAACGCCACTAGAGATGCGCAATAGGATTAAGCAATTCACCCGTGAGCGGGTGGAACAACTGCGCAGTGAATGGCACAAAGAGCATGGCCCCAATACTCCAGCAGACACTGAGGCACTGTATGCACAAGCTCAGCCCGGTATGATTATGGTCGATTATCTACAATTGATGAATGGTAGTAATTCTGCTGAGGGACGTGTACAAGAAATTTCGCAAATTTCGCGTGAACTCAAGGGTCTTGCCAGAGAGTATGAGTGCCCGATGATTGCGCTATCTCAGCTCAGTCGTAATGTTGAGCAACGGCCAAATAAACGCCCAGTAAATGCCGACCTTAGAGAATCTGGAGCCATCGAGCAGGACGCTGATGTTATTGCGTTTATTTATCGTGATGAAGTCTATAACGAAGATAGTCCAGATAAAGGAACCGCGGAGATTATTATCGGGAAGCAGCGTAATGGACCGATTGGCACTTGTCGTTTGATGTTCATGGGTAAGTACACTCGATTCGAAAATCTCGCTAGTGATCATTTTGCTGAGCAATAACACATTGCCAGTAGGTTGTTACGAGTGAAAATATTTCACTCGGTTAATGCTCTGCGCGAGGATCTTACTAAAGATCGATTAAAGGGCTCTAGGGTAGGTTTTGTTCCAACCATGGGTAATTTGCATGACGGGCACTTGGCCCTCTTAGAACAGGCTAAGCAGACCAATGATATTGTTGTCTGCTCCATCTTCGTCAATGCATTACAATTTAGTCTGAATGAAGACTGGGATAAGTATCCACGTACCTATCAATCAGATTGCGAAAAGCTACGAGACGCCGGCTGTGACTACCTTTTCCACCCCGATGATATTGAGATGTATCCCAATGGGCTAGACACTCAGAGTAGGGTGATCTGTCCGACTATGACCGATGTGCTGTGCGGGGCAAGTCGGCCAGGCCATTTTGAGGGCGTAACCACCGTAGTCAGTAAGCTTTTTAACATAGTGCAGCCTGATGAGGCGATATTTGGTATTAAAGATTACCAGCAACTAGCTGTAATTCGTCGTATGGTTGAAGATCTATGTCTGCCGATTCAAGTTACCTCGGCACCTATTCATCGCGAAACTGACGGGCTAGCGATGAGTTCTCGCAATCGCTATATTACCGATAATGAGAGACCTAAAGTAATTGTATTGAAAAATTCTTTGGATTGGATGGCTGCTCAAATTGCAACCGGCAATCGCCACTTTTCTGACCTAGAGGCCTTGGCAACCGAGCAGATAGAACAGGCCGGATTTAAGGTTGATTACATCACCTGTAGTAACAGTAAAACGTTAGACTTAGCCGCCGATGATGATTCTGAAATCACTATTCTGGGTGCTATTTTCACCGAGTCGGCTAGATTGATTGATAACGTCAGTGTGACCGGAAACTAGCGTAAATGCTCAGCTGGTGTCATGGTTTTTTGTACACTTGCTTTCCTGCCAGCCATGTTTGCAAAACCTCTGTTTTCCACAGATCTTGAGACGGTATCGTGAAGATATCTTGATCAATGAGGATGAAGTCTGCCCATTTTCCGGCACTCAATCCACCTAGGACGTTTTCTTGATGAGCAGCCCATGCGGCATCTATGGTAAATGATCGCATTGCTTCTTCTATTGTAATCGCTTGCTCAGGTACCCAGCCGTTATCGGGTTTATTCTTTTTGTTTTGCCGAGTAACTGCTGCATGAATGCCATGAAAAGGGTTAGCTAACTCAATCGGATAGTCAGATCCAGAAACCAATCGACTACCCTGATCAAGAAAACTACGCCAAGCATAGGCTCCTTTTAAGCGCTCGGGACCAATTCGTGCTTCAGCCATATTCATATCACTAGTAGCGTGCGTTGGCTGCATCGAAGGGATAACGTTTAACGTCTTAAATCTCGGTATATCAGTCAGAGCGACGATCTGCGCATGCTCCATTCTATGCCTCAGATTTTCTCCGCCAACCGTACTGTAAGCATACTCAACCTCATCCAAGCCGATTTGGTTACCCTTATCCCCAATTGCGTGGATGGCGACTTGAAAATTTGCTTTGATCGCATCATTAAATATACTTCTTAGCTGTTGCTGAGAGGTTAGCAAAAGACCGCTATGATCAGGTCGATCTGTATAGGGTTGAAGTAATGCTGCGCCTCGGCTTCCCAATGCACCATCGGTATAAACCTTGACACTTTTAACACTATATAAATCATACTCATCAACCATGGGTCCCGCAGATAAAATAGATCCTAGCTCTGGGTCGGTCGAAGAAATCATTCCGTAGAGTCTCACAGCCAACTTATTACGCTGTGCAAGACTTGCGTAGAATCGATTCTCAGTAGCGCTTACGCCTGCATCGTGGGTCGAAGTGATACCAAGAGACAACAGATGACTGGTGGCAGCATCGACCGCCGCAGCGAGTTCTTCAGGACTCGGCGGTGGTAATATTCGATTGATGATGCTCATGGCATTATCGACTAAGATTCCCGTAGGCTGGCCGTTGGCGTCACGCAATATCTCCCCACCTGGCGGTGATATGGTATTAGCGTTGATACCTGCAAGTGCGAGTGCTTTGCTATTAGCCCAGCCAGCATGTCCATCGATCCTTTCCAGCCAAATGGGCCTATCAGAGACTAATTCGTCAAGAATTTTAGCGCTAGGAAATTGTTGTCCCGGCCACAATACCTGATTCCATCCTCGTCCTTGTATCCACTTCAGATAAGGCTTTTCTTTGGCATAAGCAGCAATTTGTGTAGCCGCTTGACGAGCCGAATTAGTATCACGAAGATCTATCTGAAGTAGTGTGTAACCGAGGCTAGAGACATGGCCATGTGCATCGGTGATACCTGGAATTAAGGTCTTTCCTTGCCCATCAATAATAGTTGCATCAGCAAAGTTCTGTAGAAGCCTATCATCTCCTCTCGCGACAACCTTCCCTGAATCAAACACCAGTGTCGTAAATTGTTCGAGCTCACGGGCATTATCAAAGCTATAACCGTTGATATTAGTAAGCACGGTAGTCTCTGATTGAGGTGTTTCGCTACAACTAGCGATCAGAAGTAGTAATGGGATAGCTAATACTACTAGCACATTCTTTAATAGTGTCTTCGGGCGTATTCTTATCAAAACAATCTCCATTACTTGAAAAGTGATGCCCTCGGAAACTACGCTGAAGGCGCGCTATAATCGCTCAAGTGCTGATTTTTTGTCAATCGTTTTTGCGGCTTGCCCGTTAGTTCTAGTCGAGTTGCATTCGGTAATTCATTGACTAAACAGCGCAAACTGTTAAGGTACTGATATTCCAGCTAATACCTTTGCTGGAGATTACAGAAAAAGTACCAGACAGGCGTAACCCATGTCGCTGGTCATCAACAAAGATAGCGCTATTACCCATAGCTCTAACGTCAGTCAAAAGCACTCATCCGTGTGACTGAACATGCTGCATTTGCGGTGTCTCTTTTGATGTTACAGCCTACCTCTGACTGGAAAATTTCACACAACTGATTTGTGAGGAACTATTTTGGAAAATTTATCGGGCGGTGATATTTTAATCCGTGCTTTAAAAGATGTAGGCGTAAAAGACGTTTGGGGTTACCCCGGCGGTGCTGCGCTGCATATCTATGACGCCCTGTATCGACAGGATGACGTCTTTCATATTTTGGTTCGTCACGAGCAAGCCGCTGTGCATGCTGCTGACGGATTTTCTCGCGCGACCGGTAAAGTGGGTACGGCGCTGGTGACCTCTGGTCCCGGTGCGACCAACGCGATTACCGGTATTGCGACGGCCTACATGGATTCAATTCCTCTGGTGGTTATTTCTGGGCAGGTGCCTCTGAGCAAGATTGGTCAGGATGCCTTTCAGGAAACCGATATGGTCGGGGTGTCACGCCCGATCGTTAAGCACAGTTTTTTGGTCACTCGGGCAGAAGACATTGCCGAGACTATCGCCAAGGCTTATTACATTGCGTCTACTGGCCGTCCCGGTCCTGTGGTTGTTGATATCCCTAAAGATGTTACTGATCCTAGTTATAAGGTGCCTTACCACTGGCCGACCGAGACCAAAATGCGCTCTTACCAGCCTACGGACAAGGGTCATCGCGGGCAGATAAAGCGTGCGGTTAAAACCTTGATCGAGGCCAAGCGCCCGGTTATTTATGCGGGTGGCGGTATTGTTATCGACAATGCAGCGCCGCATCTTATTGCCTTGGCGCAAAAGCTTAACTTCCCAGTGACCAATACTCTGATGGGCCTGGGTGGCTACCCAAGCACTGATAGACAGAACTTGGGCATGCTGGGTATGCACGGTACTTACGAAGCCAATACGGCGATGCACCATGCGGATGTGATCTTTGCTATCGGCGCTCGGTTTGATGACCGAGTGACTAACGACTTAGAAAAATTCTGCCCTATGGCAACGATTATCCATGTCGATGTAGACCCGACAACAGTGTCAAAAAATATTGAGGCTCACATTCCTATTGTTGGCACCTGTACTTCGGTATTGGTAGAGATGATGAGTATCGCCGAGCAGATGGATATAGAGCCGGACGCAAAGGCTCTGGCCGAATGGTGGCAACAGATTGACCAATGGCGTGCGGACAAAGGCCTGTATACAGCGTCTCGCTACGAGCCCAGCGTGGGTAACTTAATCAAGCCTCAAGATGTGATTAAGATGCTCTACAAAGTGACCGACGGCAAGGCTATTGTCACCTCGGATGTGGGCCAGCATCAGATGTTTGCTGCGCAGTATTATCGGTTTGATAAGCCCCGTACCTGGATCAATTCTGGCGGCCTTGGCACTATGGGGTTTGGTTTGCCTGCGGCTATGGGTTGCAAGCGCGCTTTCCCAGATACTGACGTCGCCTGTGTGACAGGTGAGGGCAGTATCCAGATGTGTATTCAGGAGCTATCGACCTGCACTCAACACAATTTGCCGGTCAAGATTATCAACTTGAATAATGCTGCCTTAGGAATGGTTCGCCAGTGGCAGGATATGAATTACAGCAGCCGTTACTCTGAGTCTGTATACGAAGACTCTCTGCCTGATTTTGTTAAATTGGCAGAAGCCTATGGTCATGTGGGTATGAAGATTACCCATATCGATGAGCTGGAAGAGAAAATGCGCGAGTGCTTTGCTATGAAAGACCGCACGGTATTTATGGATGTCTGTGTTGATCGCTCTGAGCATGTGTACCCCATGCAGATGCCCGGTGGTTCTATGCGCGATCTATGGCTGAACAAGACGGAGAGAACCTAATGAAACGTATTATTTCTATTTTGATGGAAAATGAATCTGGTGCGCTTTCGAGGGTTGTCGGCCTGTTTTCTCAGCGTGGTTACAATATTGATACGCT
>ENA-ORXF01000314-ORXF01000314.1-marine-metagenome-genome-assembly--contig:-NODE-314-length-36468-cov-8.420021_pt1 | contig 36468 bp, 32 predicted proteins | sample MGYA00237864_ERZ511476 | MGnify/ENA primary metagenome ERZ511476 (study PRJEB26306, sample SAMN06343908) | marine metagenome | isolation source: coastal waters | place: Atlantic Ocean: West Antarctic...
GGATCAAATTTTGCCCAGGAGAATGCTAGGGTACCAGCTTCATGCATTCTTGCACTAGGCATTTGAATTAAACCAACACCTCCATAGTTACTAAAACTCTCACTACTATGGTTAGGATACTTGTAATCATATATTCCACCATAAGAGAATATAGAGATTAGTAGGGAGGCTGAAATACCAAAAGATTTTATTAAACGTGGAATCAAATCAACCCTCGCCTTTGATCATTAAAAAACTAGTTATTAATGCTATTTAATGATGCCAATGAGAGTGCCAAGCTACTTAATATTGGTGATAGAGTAGCCGCATACATCACGCCCTCTAATTTACCAACATCTCTTGGAGCATAAATAATTGATCCTGGATATATGTCAATAGAGCCCCTGGACCATCCCATAAGACCAGCAGAATAGACATGAGACCGGCCATCAGGATCTATAACAATCAGCTCCTTGTTAGCCGTTTTCTTAAGCCCACCAGCCAAACGAAGATAGTTCTTTAATGATAAATCAGAAGAATAAGTCGTGTTTATGGGATTTTTAAATTCACCAAAAAGATAGACAACTTTCTCAAGTTCTGGAATAACAATTTTATCATTATCTGCTAAAACTAAATCCATACCTGGATTACTTCGAAGAAATTCTGTGTTGAAGTTTGCAATCACTCGTCCTGAGTATTGCTTTGATTTCAGCTCTTCCATTATCATTTCTAAAGCAGTTGTACTTATGGTGGTATTAGGCCTTCCTATATTGCCAACAATATAATTTAGAGTATCTGTATAGTTAATTTCTGCATATAATTTTTCTTTTTCTAGCGCATCTGTTCTAAATAAAGCACCTCCATAAATGTAAGCGCCAGCTTTATACCCACCTGCCCTTTTAATTACACTCGATAAAGTCTCACCTTGAAGAAAGTAGTACTTACCTGGTCTTTTAACTTTTCCAATAATTTCTACTTGCTGCATAGGTTCTTTTACATTTGAAAAAGATGGAGCTTGGATTGAGTCTCTAGGCAAAACTTTAAATTCATTAATCTGATCAACCGGAACTTTTATTATTTCTGTGCTATTAAGATCTACTCTATTAACTAACACACTATTGAAACCTATAAAGCTTTCCGAAAACCCTCCAGCAAAATCAATCATCTCCGCTATGGTTTGATTAGGAAGAGCTTCATAAATTGCACTATTATTAACACCCCCGGAAACTGGAATATTGAGTGAGCTTGGGGAAACAAAAATTGAATCTCCCGATCTCAAGGTAAAGGTTGAATCAAATTTACCAAAAATAAAAATATCATATAAATCAACTGTATGAATTACATTGCCGCCTCTGCGTAGTTCGATTTTTCTAAAAGATCCATTATCTGCAATTCCCCCCGCAACATTCAAGGCAGAGAGGATACTGGAGCCTCCGCTAATAGTATATATACCAGGGCTTTCAATTCCTCCAAGCATTAATATCTGAATATCTCTTAGTTTAGAAAGGCTAAGAAAATGCGTTATTCCAAGCGAAGTAGTTTGGATTAAATTAGAGACGGCAGATTCAACCATTATCAAAGATTGTCCAGCAACATTCAATTTCCCAATTTTAGGAATAATCAGAGAGCCATCCCTTTGAACTGTTAATTCATAACTATCACTACTTTTGCCAGTTAATTCGAGATTAAAAGAATCTCCAACATCAACAATATAATCACTGCCCAGATTTGGCATATTAATCGGCATAAAGCTTGATTGAATCGAACTAAAGAAAGAATCTCCAAACCTTTGAAGTCCCATCATTGAGGATTTATCGCCTTGATTCATTTTCTCTTCAAGTGCTTCTAATTGTCTAGATAAAGTAGATAAAATTTCCTTATTTTTTTTAGTAGAGGTATCTGCTCTAAATAATTTTTCGATTTCATTGTCTGCTTGACTATTCTGGTCTTCCATCTGACCCCTTACTGAGTCAGGAAGACTCTCAAGAAATTGGTCAGACATGCCTCCCTCTTGAGAAAATATGTTAGAACTAAATATAGAAAAAAATACTATAAAAATTGCTGAATATATATATTGAGTGGATAAAAATTCTTTAGTATACATAGGATATTTATAAATAATTGTCGAATAATTATATATTAATTTTTAAGAAAAATTCTGCTTTTAAAGGCTCTAAATTTTATAAGCTAGTAAGAAGGATAGAAATCATCTACTGGTCAGTTGTATAGATATCTCTGGAGAATATTTTATCCTTAACATCTTCAAGTTGATCATCTATTCTGTTGGCAACAATTATGTCTGCCTTGATTTTAAAATTAGTAATATCTTTGGAAACCTCTAAATCTAGGTATCTCTCATCGGTGATATTTGGCTCATATATAATTACCTTAAAGCCTCTGCTATTGAGCCCTTTCATAACATCTATAATAGATGCTGATCTAAAATTATCAGAGCCATGTTTCATTGCTAGTCTATAAATGCCAATAATCTCAGGTTTAAGAAGTGCAATACTATTTATAATAAAGTCTTTTCTAGCATCATTTGATTCAATAATTGCTTGGATAAGATTTTGTGGAATATTTTTATAATTTGATCTGAGTTGCCGAGCATCCTTTGGCAGGCAGTATCCGCCATATCCAAAAGATGGATTATTATAATATTTACCTATTCTTGGATCACAAGAGACCCCTTCTATGATATTTTTTGTATCTAGGTCGTGTGACATAGCATAGCTATCAAGTTCATTAAAATATGCAACTCTCATTGCAAGGTATGTGTTTGAGAATAGTTTCACTGCTTCTGCCTCACCAGAGCTCATAAATATTATAGGTGTATTTGGTTGCTGTGAAAGATTTCCTAGAATTGCAGCAAACTCTTTTGCCTGATTTGAGTCACTACCTAATAAGATTCGTGAAGGATACAAATTATCATGTAACGCATGCCCTTCTCTAAGAAATTCAGGGGAAAAAATAATCTGATCAGACTTATGTTTTTTTTGCATAGAGTCAGTAAAACCAATTGGAACAGTTGATTTGATAACAATTAGGGCGTTAGATTGATTATATTGATGAATTTCATCAATGATCTGCTCAATACCTTCTGTATTAAATTGATCAATGGAAGAGTCAAAGTTAGTTGGGATTGCAATGAGAATAATCTCACTCTTGCTAAGAGCACTCTTAGTATCGGTTGTAGCATGCAAGTTCAATGATTGAGTGCTTAAAAAAAGTTCTATATCAATGTCTTCAACTGTAGATATATTGCTGTTAATTAAGGAAACTTTCTTATTGTCAATCTCAAGAATAGTGACTTGATGATCTTCAGAAAGGAGTGCTGCTAAGGACATTCCAACATAGCCGGCACCAACTACTGTAATTTTTTTTGATTTGCTCAAAGATTATTTATTTTGTTGCTCATTTTTTTAATTATGAACTTAGTAGCAGGAATTTCAAAGTGTTCAGCCTTTTAAAGTATAGGACGGGCCGTTGAAAATTATAATTAAGTTTCATGACGAATATTGGTAATTTTAGAAATAGCTTCTGGCACCTTTACTTTCCAGTTAGATGGCTCTAACCCAACCGCGTTACAGATTTTTGAGGAGTCTAGAACAGAAAATAGCGGCCTCGGGGCGGCTACTTTATAGTTTTTAGATAAAATAGGTTTTAAATCTGGGATTTTAAAAGATGGGTCTATTGTTTGCATTGCATCAAATATCTCTGCAGCAAAAGTGAACCATGAGCATGGCTCCAAACCTCCGTAATGATATATACCCTCTAGAAATTTGTTATCCTGTTGGATAAAACAAATTTTGGCAATTACCTTTGCTAAATCTCCAGCATAAGTTGGAGATCCAATTTGATCGGAGACTATAGAGATTTCTGTTTTTTCACTTCCCAAGCGCAGCATCGTTTTAAGAAAATTACTCCCATACTCCCCATAAACCCATGAGGTTCTTAATATTAAATAAGATTTTGCAAACTCTTGTATAGCATTTTCACCTGTGACTTTGGATAAACCGTATATATTTTTAGGATTCGCTAAATCCTCGGGCATATAGGGTTTGTTTGAGAGGCCATCAAAAACATAATCTGTTGAAAGATGGATAAAGGGGATACTCATCTGATCACAGCACTTAGCTAAATTCTCAGGCCCAATTGCGTTAATTTGAAAGGCTAATTCTTTGTTAGATTCAGCTAAATCAACATTAGTAAAGCCAGAAACATTGATCACAATTCTAGGACGCAAGGATTCAAGAGTCCTGGCAAGCATTGATTGATCAGAAATATCAAGATCATCTTTGCTTAAGGCTACGTAATTAATTTGCAAAAGAGTGAAATGTTCTTGCAAGGATTTACCTAGTTGGCCAGCAGCCCCAATAATTAAAATCTGCATTAACCAAACTGAGCTTGGAATGATTCTGCAGCATCATCTTTGGAAGAAATAATAAAATTTATTCCACTTGGCCAATTAATTTGAAGTAAAGGATCATTCCAGTGAATACAACCCTCATCATTAGCATCATAGTAATCCGTACATTTATATTCAAAATCAACAACCTCACTGGTTGAAAGGAAGCCATGAGCAAAGCCTGGTGGAATCCATGCCTGCATTTTATTATCAGCACTTAGGTTAAAGCTATCCCATTGACCAAAAGTGGCTGAATTAGTTCTAAGATCAACTGCAACATCTAATACTGAGCCTCGGACTACTCTAACCAACTTCCCTTGGGGTTTATTTTTTTGAAAATGCAGCCCTCTTAAACAATGCTTATAAGATTGCGAATGATTATCTTGAACAAATTGTATATCTTGGCCTAAGTAATCAGAGTAGCGCTGTAGCTGAAAAGTCTCTAAAAAAAATCCCCTTTCATCCTCAAAGACCACTGGATCAATGAGAAAACAATCCTGAAGTTTTGTTTCTAAAATTTTCATAAAAGGTTTTGTCCAACTTTTTTTAGATACTCTCCATAACCAGTTTTTTGTAAACTGTGAGCTTGAGACATTAACGATTCAATATCTATCCATTCGTTGCGATAAGCAATCTCCTCAAGACAAGCAACTTTAAATCCCTGCCCAGATTCAATGGTTTGAACAAATTGACTGGCCTCAAGCAGAGAGTCATGAGTTCCTGTATCAAGCCATGTAAAGCCTCTACCAAGCAAAATGGTATTCAATGTTCCTAATTCTAGATAGGCCGTATTTACATCTGTAATCTCTAATTCTCCTCTAGGAGATGGCTTCAGATTCCCAGCAATCTCTATAACATTATTGTCATAAAAATATAGCCCTGTTACCGCATAGTTAGATTTTGGAATTTTTGGCTTTTCTTCGATGCTAATAACGTTCATATGCTCATTAAACTCTACCACTCCAAACCTTTCAGGATCTGGTACATGATAACTAAAAATAGTGCCGCCTTGATTCTCAGTAACAGCTTGAAATAATTTATCTGAAAAATGCTGCCCATAAAATATATTGTCTCCCAAGACAAGAGAAACATTATCTTGGCCAATAAAATTTTTGCCAATTAAAAAGGCTTGAGCTAGACCATCTGGGCTTGGCTGAATCTCATAGGAAATTGATATTCCGAATTGACTTCCATCCCCCAATAGCTTTTCATAAGAGCTAATATCTTCAGGGGTTGAAATGATTAGGATATCTCTTATACCAGAAAGCATATGAACTGAAAGAGAGTAATAAATCATAGGCTTGTCATATATTGGAAGTAATTGCTTGGATACGCCCAATGTAATTGGATGCAGTCTTGTACCAGAACCTCCCGCTAAGACTATTCCTTTAAATTTCTTTGTCATAATTTGCAATTATAGATTGGTATAGGTTTATAAACTAATGTTAGTTATCTAGACCAATTCTATTGAGAGAATAATCTCCTGATAGCACTCGATCAGACCATACCTTGTTATCAAGATACCATTGAACAGTCTTGCGAATACCTGTCTCAAATGTCTCAACGGGCACCCAATCTAGTTCACGTTTAATTTTGGAGGCATCAATTGCATATCGAACATCATGACCTGGCCTATCTTTTACAAATGTAATGAGGTCTTTGTATTGCTTGATTTTATTTGATTTTTTTAAGGGGGCTAGTTCTTCCATCAAATCACAAATAGATTCGACAACCTCTAGGTTAGTTTTCTCATTATAGCCACCGATATTATATGTTTCATTGCGCTTTCCACTCGTTAAGACTGCATATAAAGCCTTTGCATGATCTTCAACATATAGCCAATCACGAATTTGCTGACCATCTCCGTATATGGGAATTGATTTACCATTTATTGCATTAAGAATTACATGTGGAATTAACTTTTCTGGAAAATGAAAAGGTCCGTAATTATTAGAGCAGTTTGTAATTAGGACTGGAAGATCATGAGTTCTTCCCCAAGCTCGTACCAAATGATCTGAACTAGCCTTTGAGGCAGAATATGGAGAGCTGGGCGAGTAAGGAGTATCTTCTGTAAATAAGTCACTGGTACCCTTTAAATCCCCAAAGACCTCATCAGTTGAAACATGATGAAAACAAAAATTGCTCTTTATAGATGCAGTGGCATTACGCAAGTATACTCTTGAAGTTTCTAATAAATTAAATGTGCCTAAAATATTCGTTGTAATAAATTCACCAGGGCTTTCTATCGAGCGATCAACATGACTCTCAGCTGCGAGATGCATTAATGCATCAGGTTGATGTTTTACAAAAATATTTTGCATAGATAATGAATCGCAAATATCTTCCTCTTCAAAAAAGTATCTCTTCGAGGGTGTCACCAACTGCAGTGAATCTAAATTCCCTGCATATGTAAGCTTATCAACATTAACTATTGAGTGATTAGTATTACTTAATATATGTCGAATTACTGCACTACCGATAAACCCAGCTCCACCAGTAATTAAAAATTTCATATTTGCTCCTTTATTAGCAGTAATTTTTATCTAAAATATTTGTCTACTATTATATCAAGAGATATTGGATATCAATCTCTCATACCCATCTAAATGTTTTTGAATAATTATAGCTTCGTCAAACTTCTTTTCTGCCAAGTCTCGGCCTTCTCGACCCATGCTAATAATTTTTTCTGGGTCTTCAATTAAGTGCTGGATGGCATTTGCTAGTAAATCAGAATTTTTTGGCGGCACAAGAATGCCGGTTATATTGTTAATAATTGCATCTCGACACCCTGGAACATCAGTAGTAATAATAGCGCGGCCCTTTGCGGCAGCTTCCATCAATACTTTGGGGAATCCCTCTCTATAAGAAGGTAAAACAACAATAGAGGACTGAGCAAGAGTTTTGCACATATTATCCCTAAAACCCCAATACTCGATTATTCCTTCTGAAATCCAGCTATCAAGATCTTTTTTAGAAATACTTGAAGGATTGTCGTAATCAATATTTCCAGCTAATACAAAGGTAACTTTAACATTTCTAACTTTTAAAATACGGGCAGCCTCAACAAACTCAAGAATGCCTTTATCTTTCAACAATCTTGCTGGCAATATAGCTATCAGATTTTTTGTGGATGGTTGCTCATAATAAAAAGTATTGATATTCGCCCCTGATCCACCAATTAAGCTAATATTCTTGTCAGAAAGCTTTGTATAGCTAGTAATAATTTTTTTATCATCTTCATTCTGAAAAATTACTATAATATTTTTATGCGCCAACGCCAATCTATATAAGAATTGGACTATTGACCTTCTAATTAGCGCAAGAATTCCTTGATCTAAGAAAATATATCCTAATCCTGAGATTGCAGAAACAACTGCAGGTACTTTAAATATTCTAGCTGCGATTCCACCCACAAGAACAGGTTTGATGGTTACAAGATGAACAATATCTGGCTTGAGGTGTTGAAAAATTTTTTTTAACTTTAAAAAAAAAGAAAAAAGACTAAACACACTTAAGCTACTTCGAGATATTGGAAGATTATGTACAATCAGTCCAGCCTCTTCTAACTGTTCTTTATGGTTACTAAGGTGAGTTGCAATATGCACTTCATATCCTTGATTAATTGCCTCGATGGCAAGAGGTAACCTATGAGAAATAAAAAACCAATCGACATTCACAACATAAAGGAGTTTTTTTTTCATTTAGCTGAGGGGTTCGTTCTACTGTTGTGCGATATGACATAAAAAGCTGAGATAACTAACAAACCTAAACCTGGAATATGATGTCGTGCCGCGCTCCCCCAATTCACTGTTCCCAAGGCCCACATGGTTTCTAAAACTAAGAATAAAAGAAATAAAACTAGCCCGAGTGTCCTGTATTCTCTTGACACAGTTAAAATATTTTTCATGACAATAATTATCAAAGAAAATCGAATAAGATTTTCAAAAAATAGTGCTAGATCAAATAATGTAGATATATTCCATGGAAAGGGCTCCAAAAAGTATTGAAAAACTGCTATTGGTATGTAGACCAATAAATCAAGAAATGAATTTAATTCTGGCTGAAAAGAATACATTGCTCGGGCCTCATTATGCCCGCTTCTATAATTTGCAACAGCTTGTGCAATTCCTTCAGAAAAATCGTATTTAACAATATCCATATACTGTGAAATACCTAAATATACTCCTGATATAACTATTGGAGCTAATACCAAGAATTTTGCGTAAGGGAACCGCTTGTTACCTTGAATGGAAATAAGATACCAAACTGTTCCTATCAAAATAATCGCATATGCACTAAGGCCTAAGTGAAGCGCACCCATGCAATAGCATGCAAAAATTAAGGAAGCCCAATATAAGAAATTTTTATTAATTGCAATTTTAATCATTGAATATATAGCTAGATTTATAAAGAGTAATTGATACACCTCTCTAAGAGTTATCGGTGTGAATAACACAGCAGAAGGCAGGAAAGTATAAATAATTAATGCTCTATTTCTTGATATTTGATCAACAGAGAGTGCACTCAGTATCTTATCCACAAGTATTCCTGACAATAACCACGCAATACATGAAAGTAAGCATCCTAGAAATAATGAGGGCTCAGCAATTTTATAAAATATTGCAAGAGCGTAGGCATAAACCCATCCAACTTCATTTTCTACTACTATTCCAGTAAATTTATCTGTAGCAATAGCAGTTGCAAGGAAGTGAAATCCTAAAGCATCTCCCTCCGCACCAAGGGTTGGTCCATAATATGAGTTCAAAAAAGCAATTATTATTCTTACAAATAACCCAAGTATTAATATGCGCATCTACTGATTCTCCAGCCAGGCTTGAAACATTAAGATATTCCAAAGACGAGTACTCCAATCAAACTCTCCGCTCAGATGTTCTGACCAGATCTTGTGAGTATATTCTGGGCAAAAATTACCTTCTAGGATTAATCTATCTCTGCTCAAAAGCTCTTCAGCCCAATCTCGCAATGGGTGTCGGAGCCATTCCGCCAGAGGAATACCAAAACCGGATTTAGGACGCTCTAGCAGTTCTTTTGGAATTCTTTTATACAAAATTTCCTTTAGTAAGAGCTTACCTTGATTGCCTTTAACATTCATCTGAACTGGCATCCTCCAAGCCAGCTCAACAATTCTGTGATCAAGGAATGGTGCTCTAGTTTCCAAACTGTTCGCCATAGATGCTCTATCAACTTTACAGAGAATGTCATCTGGGAGATAGCTCACTGAATCACAAAACATCATTTGGTGAGCTTCGGATAATGAATTTAATTGCAAGGCTTCACCCAGTAATGGAGATAGGTTAGAGGTTAGATTTTTTGTATGATGATCAAGTAAGAAATTATTATTTGAGTAATTTCTTACGAGGTTTAAATATAAATCCTGTATCGAGGAAATATGTTGAATTGAATTAGCTAATTTATAAAGCTTTTCCCCAGGTCTAACAATAAAATTTTGTCCAAGAAATTTATCTATCGTTCCCTGCGAGTAAATAGTTAAGATTTTGGCAAGAGCTTGTCTTGCAAAAAGAGGCATAACTTTTAATTTATTCCAGATAGATGGAGCCCAAAAATATCTATTATATCCTCCAAATATTTCATCAGCTCCATCTCCTGATAACGCTACTGAAACCTTAGATTTAGCTATTTTAGAAATTAAATAGGTTGGAATTTGAGAAGAGTCTGCAAAAGGCTCATCGTAAATTTCTGGCAATAGAGGAATTACATCTCTTGCCTGTGTTTCGTTAACATATATTTCTGTATGATCTGTCTTTAAATAGTTGGCAATCTTTTGAGCGTATGGAGCCTCATTAAAGCCATGCTCATCAAAGCCAACTGTAAAGGTCTTGATCGGTAAGGTTGATTGTTCCTGCATTAAAGACGAGATAATTGAGGAATCCACTCCCCCACTCAAGAATGTACCAACAGGAACATCAGCAAGCATCTGAAGCCCTACAGAATCCTGAAGAGCAGTCTCCATTAATAAAATTGCATCCTGCATATTATTAATAGGATTTTTTTGACCCCTATCAGTGACCTTTTTCAAGCTCCAGTAACATATTGATTCGACTTCTTGATTTTTTAATTTGTCTTGTTCAACGATAATGTAATGACCGGGAGGTACCTTAAAAATTCCCTCATAAATACTTTGTGGTCCAGGCACATAACTAAACTGCAAAAAATCTGCGAGAGCAGACGAAGAGATACAATTATTAAAGTGAGGATACTTTTTAATTGCTTTAAGCTCAGACCCAAATAAAAAATCATTATTTACCCAGCCATAATAAAGTGGTTTTTCTCCCATTCTATCCCTTCCAAGCATTAGTATTTTTTGCTCTTTATCCCACAAAGCAAAAGCAAACATTCCAACACATTTCTGTAAAGTTTGGTTGATACCAAGCTTCTCGAAAGCTGCTAATAATGTTTCTGTATCGGATTGGCCATTCCATAATAAAGAACCAAACTCTTTTTCTAATGATTGCCTTATGGCCAAATGATTATATATTTCACCATTAAATGCTATTACGTATCTATCGCTAGAGGAATGCATTGGCTGGTATCCAGCCTTAGATAATTCAATAATGGATAGTCTTTTATGGCCCAAGGCAACACTACATTCCTGGTTATGCCAAATCCCGGAATCGTCTGGGCCCCTATGGTTTAAAGAGGCTGTCATAGAATTAATAATCTCAGCAACATCGTCATTGCTTATAGGATGAGTTCTAATCAGCCCAGTAAAACCACACATTAATTTCTCCTCACTCCTTACAAATCAGAATCAAGTAATTCAAAAATTTCTCCGTCAAACCTTGCTACGGTTAGACGACCAGATGAAGGAATAAGAATTTTTTGAACAGCTTTAAGCTGAAACCCGCTCTCTTTCATATCAATGATAGAGAGTTCTTCATCTATATATCTCCCTTCAAAAAGACCTGTAATTATAAAATTTCTTTTACACTTATTTGACTCCATAAATGGAGTCTCGGGATTAAAAGCCTTGTAACCGATATCTTTACGATGCCAAATAGGTGTTGCTAAAGTGTTAGCGATAAACCAATGGGAGGATACGCCTGTAACACAATCATGTTTTTTTAAAATAGTATTTAACTTAACAGACAATGAGTTATGAGAAAACGTTCTATTGGATTGAATAATTGAAAACTGATAAATGTTTAGAAGCATTAGAAAAATTCCTAAGACATTTAACAGAAATAATTTTTTAGAATACTGTTCTTCTATCTTACTCTCGATGAAAGAGAGCAAAAGAATAAAAGACATAATCGCAGGAATAATAAAACTGTATACCCTGCGATCAGATATATCTGCAGTAATGGTAAGAAAACAATATAGCAAGATCATAATTGCAGGAAATAAAAAATATATATAATCCTTGGGAGCGAGATTATCCAATTTAAGTTTATTTTTAATAGAAAAAAGTAGGAATGATCCGCTCAAAATGCCTAAAAATAAAATCATTTTTAAAGCAGTATCATAGCTATACACTAAAAAAAATAATGGTCTAAATTCTATAAAAGGGAAGTTATCATTTATCAGTGCTCCATGGGCTCCAAGTCCAGCTAAAAATACCTGTAATTCAGTTAAATTTAATAATAGGTAAATAACTAAAGGGGTCAGAAAAATGACAAGCCCTGTTAATGCAAAAATAATAGGTTTAATGTTCCTGGAAATCATCCAAAGTAAAATTAGCACTGCAAAATAACATCCAACAAAAATATATCCAGAGAGCTTTGTAGAGATTACAAGGGCTGCAGAGGCACCAGAGAAAAAGGATGCATAATTCTTATCATTTTTTAGCGGGATGCATAACAAAAGTATTGCCAAAAACTCAAAAAATATTTGAATACTTTGAGGTGTCGCCCATTGACCGTAACTGATTACTGTTGATGAGGTAATGAATAATATGGCAAAAATAAATTTATTTTTAAGAGAAATGAAATTTGTGAGGCAAATAATGAATACTACTAGGCTTGTAAAAAATATTGAGACACTTCTTGCAGTCAAAAGACTGTAGTCAAATAATATAAAAGAAAGATACAAAATTAATGTGTAAAGCGGCGCTCCAATTTCTGCTTGATTTAACTGATCAATTCCATTGGAAATTGAGCCGGAATAAAGAAAATTCTTAGCGCCATTTAGCCAATACCCCTCATCACCAAAATCTCCCCACCTTTTAAAAATTGAAGGGTCGCCTAATAAATCAATAGATAGGAAATAATATGCTGCGAAAAAAAACAATAATGCAGTTAAGAATCTTATAAAGAAAGGTTGCGTATCTTGCATTTTTTATACTTTGACCGTTAAAGTCATTGATCCTTATAACCGATAACACACCAATAAGGCTCCTCAGACGAAAACTCAATATCATGAAAGCCAGCATCCTCCATCATTAACATAATTTGTGATTGACTGAATCTCTGCTCAAGAGGCGTGCCAAACCTATCCCGTGCATCTGTTCTCATTGTATATAAAGAATGATTTTGATAGAAAGCAAGAGGTATGCTGTTTGTAGAAATTCCAATGATTTTTAAGATTTTAGAGAGTTTCGCAAGCGGAAAATATATAAAAATTGCAATTAAATCAGTTATAGAATGCTTAATACCTGGTGGCAATGGATGAATTAAATTTCTAATAAAATTAGAAGCTTTCCAAATCAACTTAAATAGAATGTTCCTATTATCAAATGCATAATATAAATATAAAAGTAATGGAGCATTGGGCTTCAATAGCCTTGAGCATGATTTAATAGCTTCTGCAGTATCCGGTATATGATGCAACACACCCAATGAATATCCAAAATCTTGGCTAGCATCTGGTAATGCTACGTTATCAACAGATGCATGATGAAAAATAATGTTTTTATGATTAGGAAGAATTTTTTTTGCAACCTCCAAGGCGCTTGAGGGATCTATGCAATGTAACTGCCCAACCTTTGGAGCAACCCACTTAGCCCATCTGCCACTTCCGCAGCCCATATCAAAGCCAATGGGCTGGTCAGGCAATGCATTCCAATTAAAAATTGAGAAATATCCATTAAAGACTTTTTCTGCCTCCTCATCAGACATTCCTGTTTGATCAAAGCGCCCCCATTCATCACCAAAGCTCTCTACAGTTTTAAGATCAATATTTTTAGGTTTCATCATCTTATTAATTTACGGTATTCTTAACATCGTATTTTACGGCATTTTGGATGACTTCAACTAAAATTGGTAAATTAGCTGATAAAGAATATTTTTTTTCTACTAGCGCCCTTCCATTAGATCCTAGTTTTTTTCTTAAGCTAGGATTTTCATAGAGTTGAGTTAAAGCACTGATCCATGAAGCAGTGTCATGAGCAAGAAACCCAACATTAGCATTCACTACATCTATATTTGCACCTACCTTTGATGCTACCACTGGTAGACCACAAGCCATATATTGCAGTAGCTTAAAAGCACATTTGCCTCTCGCCCAATCAGTGTCAGGTAATGGCATAATGCCGACGTCAAATTGATTAATTAAGCTTATTTCCTGATCTTCACTCCAAGGTAGTGACTGCACAGTAATATTTTCTATTTGAGGGGCGGAGCCTCCAATGACTAGCAAGAGGATAGGAATCTTTTTTCCTAATTCACTCAAAGGAATAATCATATCCTCAAGATATTCAGAGGTAGATGGAGATCCTATCCAGCCAATAGTAAAAATAGTACTTTTTTTGTAATGCCCGACATAGTATCTAGTGGTATCAACAACCGTGGGAAAAAAATTAGTATTTTTATTTATTTTTTTTGCATATTGCATCAAATAATCATTTCCAGCATTTATAGCGACAGCCGATGAAAGGATAGAATCAAATTTATCTCCTAGAAAAAAATTAAGTTTTTTTAAACTTCCTTGCTTGTACCTTAAAAAAAAAGCATCGTCAAAATCATAAATATACGGTCTTCTCAAAAGCATTTTTTCTAAAAATGCTGGAATCATTGGCATTAACTCACAATGCAAGATAATCAGATCATAGTTATGTTTTGTTAAGAGCATATATACTCTTTTCCAAGCAAGTTTTATCAAAGAAAAGTATGAATTTTTCTTACCAGAAAATTGATTTTTTAAGTAATTATCATCAAGTAAATGATGAACTTCTAAACTGATATTGTGCTTATGAAGCCCGTCTTTATATTGAGCTAATCTGTAGCGATTACTTGCTGCAAGAGGTCCATATAAAGCTAAACCAAGAACTTTAATCATGCCCATTCTGCAATAAAGTTATTCATTAAATTTTATGATTGATATTAAATAGAAAGCTTAATTATGTTTATATTTTACCAGATATATTGATTGAAATTTAAATACCTATTTCATCCTAATTTAGGAGAGCAGACATTGTAATACTGAATTACTTTATTGCCGCATAAAATTCTGACATTGCTTGATCAAATATTTTTAAAGGGTCTTTTTGCAAGGAATCATCATTTGTCTCTTTGGGGGTAGAATTTTGCCTTAAATCTTCAATCCATTCTTGAAGATCATAGAAATTAGGCATTTGAAGAATTTTTGCACTGTCTGACAAGATGGCCTCTTGAGAATGATCTGCGTGAAAACAAGCTACTGGATGCCCTGCTATTTCAGCCTGAAATAAGACCGATGAAGCCACTCCTATAAAAATAGATCTAGAGTCATTTAATCTATCTACTATGTCCATGGTATCAATAATTTTAAAATTTTCTGATAATTCTTGAATGAGTTCAGGAAATTGAAACTCATTAGGATGTGGTCGATAGATTATCTCTAGATCAAAATTTTGAGAAATGATTGAATAAATTTTTTTAAAGTAATCAATTGAATCTCGGAAGACTTTATTGTCATAAAAAACTCCTCCAACTCCTACCAATATCACCGAGCGAATCTCTCCTTTTTTAGCAGAAATAGAATATGGCAAACCAATAATAGAAGTTTTTACAAAATTAGGTTGTATCAATTCTCCTTGACTTTCATTGATTATAAAATTAAATTCAGTTTTTCTGCCTTCTAATCTAGCCGGATAATTTGGTTTGGCATAAAAGGCATGTTGAATGCATATTGCGTGAGAATTATCTGAACAAGTCTGCGATAAATAATTTAAAAAAGTCCCAACTGGCTGGGTATCCTCGTATATTAAAAAAACTGATGACTCAATTTTTTTTAAATAATTGACCCACCTAGAAAAAATAATTTTTAAGACAAAGCTAGAATCTCTATACACCAGAGCTTTAACAGATGCGGCGATAGAAAAATTACTAATAAAGTGGAATCCATGCTCAACTGCAAATTTTTTTTCTGCTTTTGACCCAATAATTACAACAGTATCTTTTTCAAAATTATTGAAGTATGCAGAATGTAGAAGTCCTTGAAAAAAGAATATTTTTTTTTTATTTTTAAAATTTGGAAATATAAAAATTGATAGAATAAGTCTTGCTGTTTCTTTTAAAGATAGCGCTTGATCTCTTCGTGAATATATTTCCTGACGATAAAAAAGCAGATATTCTTTATTCCATGAGATGCAATCATTTTTAATATTACTTAAAGCGGTGTGAAATTTATATTTTTTCATAAACTTATACCTTTCATGAATGCTACATATTCCTGGCTTGCAAGTCGCCCCTCAGAAATTTCATCCTGAAGCTTGTCAGGTAACTTTATATGAAATGAAGTATTAATATCCTTGTCTTCAGTAATCAGATGCTGGGCTTTGCTTAGCTTGTGGGTGAGAAACCATTCATAGCCAGAACTTGTAACTTCCAACCAATCAAACAAACCTTTAATATAAACTGGCTGAGATGCATATGATGAGATAATACTCTTGCCCTCATCAGTATTAATGCGCGAATGACGAATTTCTCTAGCAACGTGATCGCTAATTTTTCTATAACCACATCTTAAAAGCTTTGTAAGATCATGGAAGCTATAATAAATTGAATTTCCTGCCCTTTCGTATGGATCAAAAGTGGATGATTGAATTTGGGGAATAAAACCAAACTCCTTCACTTTTGAATTTTGCCTAAGCGAATCCCAAGGAAAATAATTACTTAAATACAAGCCAATCAACTTTGACTTTCCCAGTCTTTTCAGAGGAGGATAGCTATAATACTGATGATCTTTTGGGTCGACATGCCCGCCTGATCCCATTAAATCTTCAATCTCAACACCAAATAAATCATGCTCCACTCTGGACCACTCAGTTGCCTCAACTTCATCTAGGTGAGAGTATTTCCCAACCTGCTCTAATGGTTGATTTTGGCCATAAATAATTAAAGGAATTTTTTTTTGATTCGCGACATGCACTGGAAATGATGATTTCAATGCTAAGCTGGGCCATAGAGCGTGATTATATTTTCTCATTGATGTTCTAACAAGCTCTTTATAGATCGATATTTCTGGATTAAATCCATACGAATCAAGATCAAAAAAAGTGATCAAGTTATGAAGATTATGCCACCCTATATCATTCATAAAATAATCATTAACTGAAACTACCAGGGGGTTTAAACCTAATTTTAAGACCATACTAATCGTATGATAATCTTCCGCATCTCCAGAGACAGGAACAACGCAATGATAGTGAGATTTGGATTGCTCTGTAATAATTTTTAATTTTTCCTGAAGCAGCAATTTTCTCTGCTCCCAATCCAAGGAGTACTTCTCAGCGTGAGTAAAGCATCCAGAACATTTTCCATTAAGAAAAGAAATTCCAAGTGGGTGATTGGCGGGATAAAGGCATTCTTTACAGGCTCTCATAATTCTCTCTTCATAAAGTTCTCACGATGCAAAATTCGATTATCAATGAGGCATGAAATTAGCCCAAGCTCTTTTGCAAATGATATTTGTTTTTGCCCAATACCTCCGGTAATCATTAGTTTATTTAGGGGCAAATCTATTCCGTCCAATATATCAAAATTAAATGAGTTATTGATTCCTTCGTTCTGAGTATCAATTATTAATACTTCATCAGCATTATCTTTAATATAAGAAATAATTTTATTTGATAAAATTTTAAAATTTTTAGCAGGGCTGTCGTAAAAGAATAGCTGACCATTTACAAGCTTTACTGGGACACTGGCAACTATGGCTTGCTTGCCATATTGATTTTTGACTTTATTGATTAAGCGACTATTCATGTTAAAAAAAGCATTTGAAAAATGTAGTCTCTCAACTGGCAACTGTTGCAAATTTTTTAGTGACGCAAGGCTTCTAATGCCTCCGCCAAAACTTAAGGGTGAGCTACAAGATGAGGATCGTATTGCCCTAAGATCATTCGCTAAAACTGATGGATTATCCGAGCCCTTGATTGGTCTTGTTATGCAAATTTCATCTACCTCATATTTATCTAAAAAACTTAAAACTTTCTTAAGAGATCCTAATGGTCTCGTATAGCTCCAGCTATAAGACTGATAGCAGTAGCCGTTAATTAGTAAGATAGATGCTCCAACTCTCATAAGATAAATTCAAGAATAGAGCGACCAAACTCTTGGCTTTTTTCGGGATGAAATTGAATGCCCATAAAATTTCCTTTAATCATAAGTGAAGCATATTTTTCTCTTTCTGAAATAGGAATAAATGTATTTTCTGATGCTATAACACCATATCTATGGTTATAAAAAACCCTTCCTTGAAGTGACTGCTTTCTACTTCTGCCAAAGTATGGATTCCATTTTGCTTTCTCCAAGAATTGTTTACTTATAAAAAAAGGGGCCCAGCCTGTATTTGAGCGTTTATTTTCCTTGTCGACAATAATAGTTTTAACAGAACTTCCCAAAAAACCCATGCATTTCATTCCATTGCTTTCTTCGCTATGAGCAGTTAAAGCATGGAACCCAAGACAAATTCCAATTACATTATTGCCAGAGTGCGCATACTGCTTGATGCTTTTACTCCAGTTTTTCTTAGAGAGCTCTTGATTAAAAGCTAATATTGATCCAACGCCAGGTATTATAAGAACACCTTTATGCAACTGGGCTGGCTTAGAAATGAGTTCATACGGGTAGCCAATGCTATCAAGGGTGTTCGCTATAGATGCTGAATTACCATAACCTAGATCCAATATATTAATCATTAAAATCACTACCTACGGCAAACCTTGGAATTGGCCTTCGTGATGTTTTAATGAAAATGTCCTCGTTGACCCATTTATTTATTTGGGCCCAGAACTCAGTATTTGAAATTTCAATATATTTGCAATATTTCTTAATAATTGAATTGTCACAAACTCCATCATAGCGTTTTACAAGCTTAATACCCTGCTCTCTAGTTATTTCATTATTTCTAATCGCTTCATTAACAAGATCAGATGTTCTACCAAATCCAAACTTAAAGTACTTAATCATCATATTAATATTGGTAAACTCTTCATCAATCATTGAGGCATTGGAAATATCGCCTGTTATATTTTCTTCATTTGGACGGAGGGTCAATCCAGTCAATGATGCAAAAGTAGAATTCATGTCATTGGACCAATCATCCCAAGCAGGTCCAAGATAAAGAATATTAATATTACTCTTATTAAATTTTTCTGCCTCCGGATATTTATAATGCTCTTTTTTTGATGGCACATTAAACACGCAGTTCATCCAATCATCTCCACCTTCAACAAGAGTATTCAAATTTCTTAAGTTATTACCATCCAATGGATCGACCCCACCAGCACTAGCATCTCCAACTTGAAGGGCAGGATTTTCTCCCCAAAAAATTAACTTAATATCAAAATCAATGGCAATCCTCGGAACTGAAGCAAATAAAGCCATTTCACTGGCTTTGCATACATTGCCAAACTCTACAAACGATTTTTTAGATAAGTCTCTGGAGGTTTTAGGAGCCGGAGTGTCAATAATAATATCAAACCCAAGATTGATTAAGTTTTTGATATTGTCTGCTCCAATATCTGTCATTTGATATGGTGGGTATGCGCAACAAACTAATAGTGGTCTCATCTTCAATCTATCTCTTACCCATAAAGCTTGCCTGGTACTGTCTTTCCCTCCGCTAACTCCGACAATGCAGTCATAATTATTGCGGGTTAGTCTAGCGGCTTTCTTTAAAACTTTTATTTTTTCTATGAGTCTGGCTAGGTGAGTCTGACTGCTCAAGCTATTAGATTTCTCGGAGTATTCGCATGCAATGCAAACTCCTGCTTTGTTAAACAAGCTATTTGGTCTCAAGCTAGTGGTCAAACAAGTTCTGCAGTATCTCATTATTCAGAAATTTTTTTAATTCGTCGAACCGACTTAAACATAGCAAGCAGTATTTTATAATTTGTATGTAGTATTTTGTTAAAACGAGATTCATCCTCTCTTTCCCTCAGTTCAAAAGGTATTTGGCGAAACTGAAAGCCATTTTTTACACCAAAGAAAGCTAATTCTGTTCCAAATGAGCCATAAGAATCAAAATGCCCTAATAGATCGTATATCTTCATTTTGTATGCCTTGATACCGCATAATGGATCCTCGATTCCATAAAATAATCTTGCATAATAGGAAAAGATATATTCTGATGCTCTTTGCTGAAAGCTTCTTATCCCAATCACCATATCAACTTCCCCGTTAATTTCAGATAAAAATTTTTCTATTAAAGATGTGTCATGCTGGCCATCTCCATCAATTGTAATGGCTATTTCACACCCCAAATCGCTTGCATGGGCAAAGCCAGAATCAATTGCCTTGTCGTACCCAAGATTAGTGTTATGTCGAACAACCTCAGCGCCAGCATTACTTGCTAGCTGCGCTGAATTATCAGTTGATCCATCATCTACAACTATTACTCTTCCTGAGGGCAAAACAGATTGAACAATCTTTGCTATAGTATTAGATTCATTCAATGTTGGTATGATAATTGCTACTCTAAGTCTGTCCATCTAATATATTCCCCCTCTTGCAAGTCTTTTGTAATCTTCTTGCCAATAAGCTCCTTCAATCTATAAGGCTGAATACCATCTTCTGGGATTGGTCTAAGAGGAATAAGGTTACCTGCAGTGAGGATTGAGCCATGTTGCATAGCTGTCTTTGCACATAATGCTCTGCGTTGGAGAATGACAGTCTCTTGCTCATTATCCTCTACAACTTTCTGACCATTTCCAAGCGCAGATTCAAGCTCTCTTGTTCTTTCAATCATTTCGAGCCAGGATCCTGGATTCATAGAAAATAAATGATCAGGGCCATCTCTCAAATTATCATCAGTATAGTGCTTCTCAATGACTCTGGCTCCCATTGCCACAGCCCCTAATACGGTTGTATGGCCTGGTGTATGGTCGCTTAACCCCAAAACAATACCAGGAAATTCTTCTTTAAAAGAATTTAAAACATTTAAATTTATGTAATCAAAATTATCATGGCTAGCCGTATAGTTAGTATTGCACTGCATTAGACAAAACTCTTGATTTAACTCTAATCCCACACTAACGGCCTGCTGAACCTCAGATAATGTAGAAGCCCCACTTGCTAGAATATATGGCTTATTTTTTGATGCAATATGATGAATGATTTCATGCCATGTCAGATCACCTGATCCAATCTTAAACGCACAAACAAAAGGATCAACCTTGTCGACAAGTTCCAGGGAGTAGGGACTAGTAAAAAAATCAATACCAGCATCATCTGCAGCTTTTTTGAGCTCTGCTGTCCAATCAAATGGAACAGATGCATCTTCATAGACTTCGAATACTGATTTTTCCCATTTAGATTGGTGAGATTTTTGAGAGCCAAGGCTTTTAAAGCCAAAATCGCTAACAATAGTTTTCGCTTGAAAATGTTGAAACTTAGCAGCATTTGCGCCTCTTTCAGCGCATTGGTATATCAAATCAATGGCTCTACCTAGATCACCATCATGACTGGCTGCAATATCAGCAATAAAATAAGTCGGGTAATCCAAGCCAATTTTATTGCCGTTTATTTCTATTATACTATTTGGCTTTTTCATAATATTCCTCTGCTATACATGTAATTTCTTTCTTCAAGGTAGGTAATTGTAGATTAAATATTTGCTCAAAAGGAGTTGAGTCCATCCTCATATCAAATGGCCTAGGAATCTTTGAAACTTGGGCATCAGCAGCGTTAACTTTGGTCATAAATGCGCAATCTAAACCAACCTGATTGACAAAAAAATGAGCAAAATCTGCCTTACTCATACCCTCTCTAGAACCAAGATTAGCCAGTCCAATTGGACCCTTTTCTATAATCATATTGATATATTTAGCTAGAGTCCGCATCGAGAGAGGAGAAAATTTTACATCTTGAAAAACTGCAATATCATTTTGATTTTTAGCTGATTCATATACCCAGTCCGTAAAGCTCGAGCGAGCACTAGTAAGGCTCAAGCCAAAAAAATTTGTTCTGAGAATGCTTACATTCTTCAGGGACATTGCTGCAAGTTCTCCAGCATACTTAGAAAATGCATAAAAATTTTTAATATTAAGCTCATTAATTTTACTGGGTATTGGTGAGTCATACATATGATCTGTTGAGATATGTATAAGATGGCTATTTGGATTATCTATTGCAAAATATTCTTTCATGTTTTCGATAATCTTGACATTGGATAAATATGCATCCTGAGGATGTTCTTGGCAATAATCAACGTTGGTCAAGCCAGCTAAATTAATTACGACGTCTGGGTTTGTAGATCGCAGCATTTCCAATACTTCGGATTCTTTTGATAGATCAGCATAATATGGGGTTCTGCCATTCCTTGCATGGCAATAAATATTAAGCTCATTTTTTCGAAAGAAATCCTGCAAGGTCGAGCCAAGAAGACCTGAGGATCCAAGAATCATAATCTTTTTAGACATCAAAATTAAGGCTTTTGAAGATACTTTCTGCTCTTTTTAAATCTTCCATATTATCTATATCTACTACTCTCCAATTAGGAATAGGATACCCTAGAGCATTAGAATGCATCTTATCAATATTCAACCAAGTATCTTTTGATCCCCAATAGAATTGAGCAGCATCATGATAGGTTAATTCCAAATCTTGAGTTCTTATTTTCTCAGTTTTATTGTCAATTAATTGAATATTATTTCCTGGTAAGAGTCTAATAGCTCTATGAATAGGGTGGGCAAATTCTGTGACTGGATATATATAGATATTTGTACTGCTCTCTATTAAATCAAGAGAAAGCTTGAGATCATCGGACTGAATAAAGGGTGAGCATGGATACAAACAGCAAACGTAATCAAAAGTATAATCAAGGTCAATTAAAGATTGTACTGCATGCAGCATTACTTCATGGGTAGTGGAGAAATCATCTGCTAGGTTTGCAGGACGTTCAAACAGAACTTTAGCGCCAAGTTTTTCAGAAATTTGAGCAATTTCTTGATCTTCGGTAGAGATGATAATCTCATCAAAAAGGTTAGATTTTTTTGCAGCTAGAATAGTCCAGTGAATCATCGGCTTACCATGAAAATTTTGAATATTCTTTCGGGGTATCCTTTTGCTTCCTCCTCGAGCTGGAATTACAGCAATATTTTTCACGACATACCTGCTTGTCCTAAAGCGATAAAATTAGAAACAAATAAGTCAGTCAAACCTATATAGTCCCAAGATTAGAGATATTAAGATTAATCCACGACTTTACCTCTTCTTCTGACATCCAATCGGAATTTGTTTCACTAGAGTAGACAAAGCCCTCTTCAACCTTTTTGCCATCTTGAATTCTATGCTCATCTGAGCCCCAATTATTTATTACGGGCAATATTTTAAAATGGTTATCATATTCATATGTTAATAAAGCATCCTCTATACTGATCATTTGTTCATGGAGCTTTTCACCTGGCCTGATCCCTATAACTTCATGGGATGCATTTGGCGCTATGATTGTTGCCAAATCTGTAATTTTAATCGAAGGTATTTTTTTTACGTAAATCTCTCCTCCACACATATCATCAAAAGCTTTCCAGACAAGCTCTACACCCTGCTCAAGTGATATTAAAAATCTTGTCATTCGAAGATCTGTAATTGGAATCGAAGGAGAATCTTTAAGGTTATAGAAAAATGGTATAACTGAGCCTCTAGACCCCATTACATTTCCATACCTAACAACAGAAAACTTAGTTGGATGTTCGCCCGAATATGCGTTGCCAGCTACAAACATTTTATCAGATGCCAATTTTGAAGCTCCATACAGATTGATGGGACTGCTTGCTTTATCTGTAGATAGAGCTACAACTCTCTTCACCCCCTTATCAATTGCAGCGTCAATAAGATTCATAGCACCAATGACATTTGTTTTAATGCATTCAAAGGGGTTGTATTCTGCCGTTGGAACAATCTTTGTCGCTGCAGCATGAACTATAAAATCTACTCCATCTAAGGCCCTATACAATCTATCCTTATCTCTTACGTCTCCAATAAAAAATCTAACTCTTGAGTCATCTTTGTAGCCTTGAGCTAGATCCCATTGCTTCATCTCATCTCTAGAAAAAATAATAATTTTCTTCGGATTATATTTCTCTAGGGTCATTTGAAGAAATTTTTTACCAAATGAGCCTGTCCCTCCTGTAACTAGAATAGTTGAGTTGTTGAGCATGGATTTCCTTATTGGTATTAATTATATGGTAAGTGTATTTTACATTTATTTAGCTCTGTGTTGCTAGTACCCAGAGCTAATGAAGTAACTTAGGTAGTTTCAGACATTTTTTTAAAACTAGTATTAGATTCTAAGAGATACTGATAGGTGCCTTGATCAGCGACCTTTCCATTTTCTATAAAGTATATTAAATTGCAGCTCTTCACAGTAGAGAGCCTATGAGCTATTAATATAATTGTTTTTTTACCTGAAAAGGAATTGACAGCCTCCATAATAAGTTTTTCAGTAAGACCATCTAATGAACTAGTCGCCTCATCAAATACTAAAATTTCTGGATCATTGTAGAGAGCTCTCGCTATTCCAATTCTTTGTCGCTGACCTCCTGATAATTGAACACCTCTTTCTCCTACAAAAGTATCTATTCCATTTGGTAATGAGCTGATAACATCCTCAAGATGAGCTAATCTAACAGCTTGCAGAACTCTCTCATCGATAATCTCTGATGAAGGAATTCCAAAGCCAATATTTTCCTTGATGGAAGAATCTGCCAAAAAAATCGTCTGTGATACAAAGCCTATTGTGTCCTGCAGCAACCTTTTTTGGCTAGCTCGCAAAATCTGCTCGTCAATCTTGAGCTCACCAGCATTAGGCTCAACAAGACCCATGAGAATATCAATCAGAGTAGACTTACCAGAGCCAGATGGTCCAACCAAACCGATAACCTGGTTTTTAGGAAAAGTAATTGTCAGATTTGATAAAAGATTTTGAGGTGCGCCAGGATAAGCAAAGCTGATATTAGATAATTGAATTGCATGTAGAAATTTAATTTTTTCTAATGTGTTATCTCTTAAACTTCCCTGAATGTCTTGAACGTCATTCATTGCTGAAGCCTTGAGATCAGCTTGAATATTCTCATATGACGCTATATTTGCTTGAATGGTAGCGATACTAAAATAAATTTGCTGGAATGCAGGTAGTAACTTGAATCCTGCCAAAGCATAAATAGAAACCATTGGAAGAATTATCTCTAGATTGCCTTGATTAGACACTAAAAAATACATTACCAATAGAACGGCTGCGCTGAATGATACAAGCTCCATGAAATATTTAGGAACCGAACTTAAAACTTGTGAATTGCCCCATGCATAAAAGAAATCGTCGCTTGCGATAATAAACCTTTTCTTAAAAAAATTTTGCCTACCAAGAAGAAGAATCTCTTTGATTCCACCAAAACCCTCAGACATTAATTGAAAGCGAGATTGATTCCCATGAGTATGCATAATTCCATTCAACTCAAGTTGTTTTTTCGCTAGTTTATAAATAAATAGGTAAGCAAAAGAAAAGATAGCAACTCCACTAAGAGCAATCTTTGGATCAAGAATAAAAATAGACACAGATAAGAATAAAACTAATGTAGCTTTGGCGTTGAGGTACATCAATTGAAGAATTATTGAGCCAGTTACCCGAGTAGTCTCAACAGAAATTTTATTAACTAGATCGCTGCTATTGCGTTGAGAATGAAAAAGCCACGATTCATTCATATAATATGAAAATAATCTATTCCCAAGATCAGCTCCAACTTTAGCTCCATACATTGCTAATCTCCACAAGGTAAAAGTAGAAATTAATGCTGATAAGGTCAAGATAGTCATTACTGCTGCACCAAATGCAATAATAAAATTATTCTGGTCCGTTATTCCAGAAAACTTATAAGCTTCTGCAATTAAGCCATCTCCATTAAGTTGGTCTAAATTACCAATTAATGCAATAAACGGCCCTATGGAAAAAACACTAGCAATCTCAGCGAAGGCCATAAAAATAACTAAAAACTGTAATAAAAATAAATTTCTACGTTGACTAGGACTTAGTAATGAAAATAATTTTTTTAAATTAGCAAACATAGCTTAAGTCAAAATGATTTGTTTATTTAGCAACATACCATGGAATAATTTTCTCAATTCCCTGGAGAATATTATGAGATGGTTCATAGGAGAGCAATGATTTAGCTTTATTAATGTCAGCTTGGGAATGCCGAACATCCCCTGGTCGGAAATCCTGATAAATAGGATCAAAAGAATAATCTACTCCGTTAGATTTTAGGGTATTTTGAAGGTACACAAATAATTGATTTAGACTCGTTCTTTCCCCAACAGCAACATTATAAATTTGATTTTGAGATTTTAAATCTGAGGTTGCGGCTAATAAATTTGCTTGAACAACATTATCTATATAACAAAAATCTCTGCTAGTCTCTCCATCTCCATTTATTTGAATTTTTTCTTTATGAATCATTGCGCCAATCCACTTAGGTATTACTGCTGCATAGGCACCATTTGGATCTTGCCGTTTTCCAAATACATTAAAATACCTTAGTCCAATTGAAGAAAAATTATATGTATCAAAAAAAATATCTGCATATAGTTCATTTACATATTTTGTTATTGCATATGGAGAGAGAGGCTTGCCTATATTGTCCTCTATCTTAGGAAGAGCCGGATGATCACCATATGTAGAACTGCTGGCAGCGTATGTAAAACTTTGAACTTTATTGTCCCTTGCAGCCACGAGCATATTCAAAAATCCATCTATATTTGTAGCATTGGTAGCTATTGGATTCATAATGGAGCGAGGAACAGATCCTAGAGCTGCTTGATGTAAGACATAATCAATGTTGTTACATGCAGTTTGACATGCTTCTAGATCTCTTATGTCTGCATTTATAAATGTAAAATTTTTCCATTGTGAAGGGGTAATTTGTGATTCAATCTCACTAAGATTATTTTTGTGACCAGTGGCAAAATTATCTATCCCAACCACTTCTTGATCAAATGAAAGTAACGTTTCAAGCAAGTTCGATCCAATAAAACCAGCAACCCCTGAAATGAGCCATCTAGATTTTTTTGTTTTCAAGATTTTAATAAGGTTTTTGTAATTTTCCATAACAATGTGCTGAGTAAAGATTTTACTCTAAAGCCTTAGATCAGATTGCTCCTTTGTAAAAACATATTTTAAATCGCAGAATAAATGAGATTTATTGCCAAGTGAATGGATGTATTCAAGCCCTTGATCAAAAAATTTATCATGCGCCACTGCCAATATTACAACATCATAAAAGCCAACCTCTGGTTCACTTACAGGGGTAAATCCATATTCCTGGAAAGCTGACTCAGCATTTATCCATGGGTCATAGCAATGAACATTCGCTCCATAGGATAGAAACTCATTGTAAATATCTACTACTTTTGTATTTCTTAGGTCAGGGCAATTTTCTTTAAATGACAATCCTAGAATAAGGATATTTGATTGCTGAACATCAATTTTTTCTTTCAGCATAGTCTTAACAATTCTATTGGTAACATTGATGGCCATTTGATCATTAATTTTTCTACCTGCTAAAATAATTTCAGGCTCATATCCCATTGATTGAGCTTTGTACGTTAAATAATAAGGATCTACTCCAATACAATGCCCTCCTACCAAACCTGGCCTAAAAGGTAAAAAATTCCATTTAGTTCCAGCTGCATTAAGAACTTCTTCAGTGTCAATATCTAGAATATTAAAAATCATAGAAAGCTCATTAATGAGAGCTATGTTTACATCTCTTTGCGTGTTCTCAATTACCTTGGCAGCTTCAGCAACCTTGATGGAGCTAGCTTTATGTGTTCCTGCAGAAATAATTGAGCCGTAAAGTTCATCTATCTTATCTGCTATTTCAGGAGTTGAGCCTGAGGTAATCTTTGTGATAGAAGTCAATCGATGTTCTTTATCGCCTGGATTAATTCTTTCAGGGCTGTAGCCAGCATAGAAATCAGCATTAAAGATTAAGCCTGACTCCTTCTCAAGTATTGGAATACAGACTTCTTCAGTTGCTCCAGGATAGACGGTAGATTCATAGATTATGATGTCATCTCTTTTTAAAATGCTTCCAATCATTTTAGAGGCGCTTTCAAGAGGCCTTAGATCAGGTTTCTTGTATTGGTCAATAGGAGTTGGAACTGTAACTATAAAGACATTGCATTGCTGTAATTCAGAAACATCATTTGTATATTGAAGATTTCTGGAAGCTAAAAGTTCATGAGATTCAACTTCCAGCGTAATATCTTCCCCTGATCGAAGTTGATTAACTCTCAAAGCATTAATATCAAACCCATAAACTGAATATTTTTTTCCAAACTCAACAGCCAGCGGCAAACCAACATAACCAAGTCCTATAATGGCAATTTTGATATCAGAGAAATTCGTGATCATATTAATATGATGGTATGTTTTTTAAGAATTTTTTTCGGGCTTATAGCTAAAATAAGTCTGCCGAATAATAGAGACAAAAATACTTAAGATAAGTCCAATAATAGTTGCCAAAACAACCATTCTCGTTTTTCTGGGAGCTGATTTTTCTTCGGGTAAAAAGCCAGGGTCAATCGCTCTTATAATATAGTCTTTTCTAATATTGGCTAACATTTGAATCTTAAGTTGGGCTTCTATTAACTGGCTGATTGATTGTTGAACCTCGCGCTGAGCAGTTGAGGCTAGCTCATTCTTTAAATAGTCTAGAGCTATTGTAGATTCTTGAAGGTGCCGAGTTCTAATCTTATTATTAACTTCATTAACTATCAAATCAATGAATTGATATGAAAATTCTGGTGAAATATGGTCAAATATTAAGAATATAAAATTTGTTCTTTTGTCTTGTCCAACCTCTAGGGATCTAAGATACTGCTTATAAGCCTCAAGATATGAGGGAGAGCCATTAATCCATATATTTTTCTCAGAGTTGTATGATGTTTGATCAAATACTAGTTTCTGGGTTCCAGTATTATAGCTTTTAGATGCCATCAATCCAGGTAACACAAAATCAAAGGTTGTAAGATGTTTAAAAAATTCTCTTGAGGTAATAGTGGCGACTACTAGATCTGATTTTCCTCCACCTGCCGACGGCAATGATACTCCAGCAGCTGAGGCTAGACCACCATACCTTGAAACCAAAGAAGAGATTCCTCCGCCTGCATCTGCATCATCTACAGTCGTTAAAAGCGCATCAGAAGTATAGATGTTGGGCAAAAAAAGAGCGTAAATTATTGAGATAAATGCAAAGAGAGATGTGACTGCAATAATCATGGTTCTATCTAACCAAATATATTTAAGAAATTCTATAAAATCAAATTCATCAAAATACTTCGAAGAGCTTTCATGGGATTCAATTTGATTGCTTGCTTCTTTGTTCTGATTCATATTTAAGTTCTATATTTTATAATACTAACCATTGTAAGTCCTTAAAAAATAAATAAAAAGCATTTCCATGATGGAGGCTGAAGCCGGAATCGAACCGGCGTAAACGGCTTTGCAGGCCGCTGCATAACCACTCTGCCATCCAGCCTTACTTTTTAAATGTTGCTATTGTATATGAAAGTCCTGTTTGGATAGTAATTATTAATGCTAAAAATAAAAAGAAGTTAGCTAGAAAAAGAAGGAGAGCGCTATTAAGAGAAAGACTGACCAAGTATAAGCATAAAGTACCAAGCTGAACTGCAGTTTTTGTTTTAGCTAAAAAAGTAACTGTCGTAGCATTTTCATTATCATTTCTTGCATTAAAATCTCTTAATGCACTAACCCAGTATTCTCTTGCCAAAATAATGCTTCCAAGGAAGGCCACATAAATGCTTTCTAGGCTTAATGAAAGAGCTATCACTGCAAATGTAATTAAAATCTTGTCGGCTATTGGATCAAGCACAGCACCTAGTACAGAGGTCAAAGAATACTTTCTTGCTAAAAACCCATCTAAGTAATCAGATGCGCTTGCCAAGATAAATACAGATAAGGCAATACCATAGCTTTTTGGTATCAAAATTAAAAGAAAGATAATTGGGCCAGCAATAATACGAAAATAAGTGAGGCATTGAATAAAGATGTTCATTGTTTTGTTAAATTTTTTTGAATCTCAGTTCCAAGTTTAATACTAATTCCAGGAACCGTGCATAGTTCATTTAGGGAAGCTGAACGAATACGTTTCAATGACTTGAAATAATTAAGAAGATTTTGCTTTCTCTTCGAGCCCAAGCCATGGATTTGATCAAGCACTGAGTATTTAATAGATTTATTTTTTTTTCTTCTGTTGCTGGTAATTGCGAATCTATGAGACTCATCTCTAATTTGCTGCAACAGATTAAAGCCTGGGCTATTAATAGGAATTTCTAGAATTCCTTGCTCAGATAATATGGTTTCTGTTGCCCTTATCCTCTTAGCTCCTTTCACAATACTTAAAATAATAGGTTGTATCTTCTGATTTTCTCTAAAAACTCTTAATGCTGCATTTAATTGAGCTTTTCCCCCATCTATTAAGAGGATGTCTGGCAAAGAATCTTCTTTTGCTCTATTCAATCTTCTTTCTAAAACATTTTCAATGGAGCCGATATCATTCCCAGCATAAGTAGCAGGGATGTTATAAAGTTTATATAATTTTTTTTCAGGTCCTTGGTTAGAAAATTTAACTGCGGAAGCTACCGCATGCTTGCCAGAATGATGGCTGACGTCATAACCTTCAATCAAAAGATTTATCTTATGCAATCCTAGATGCTGAGAAAGATTCTGCATTGCATGATCATATTTATCAGATTTTCCAATTTTATTTTCTATAACTTGATTTGCATTAAATGAAGCTAGCTTGACAAGCTGCTTGGCACCTAAAGGAGTGGAAAATGAAATGCTAACTGATTGCTGAAATTTAAGATCAATGGCTTCTTGAATTAAACCTAAATTCTTTGGCTTTACTGTGAAAATAATTTTTTCTGGGAGTGAGAAACTATTTTGATAATAAGAAAAGACAAGACTCTGAAGAAGAGTATCCAAATCATCTAATAAATTATCTTTAAAAAAGTATGTTTTAGTCCCGCGAATTTTTCCATCTCGCGCAGATAAGATGCAAGCGCCAGTTCTGCCATGCTTTTCAACACAAGCGAAAAGATCAATGCTAGTGAGATTGGTGGAAAAGGATTGTTCTTGCTGCAAAATATCTAGACTGGCAATTCTTTGCTTAAGCTCTTGAGCTTTTTCAAAATTACACTCATCAGCAAGCTTTTTCATTTGCGATATCATCAGATTTCTAGATTTTTTACCTGTAGAGGCAAGATAATTCTGGGAGGAAGAAATATCAGCACTATAATCTATCTCATTAATTTGCTCTACACAGGGCGCAGAACATCTTTGCATTTGATGTTCAATGCAAGGCCTAGATCTATTTCTAAAGGTACTGTTACTACAATTTCTGATTTGATATATTTTTTGTAAATCTTTAATTGTAGATTTAACAGCATGGGCACTTATGAATGGACCAAAATAATCTTTTGAAACAGCATGCTTTGAACGCTTCATACTAATACTAGGGAATTTATCACTCATTGAATAATGAATATAGGGATAAGTCTTATCATCTCGAAGCAATATATTAAAACGGGGTAAATTTTCTTTAATTAAAGACTGCTCTAATAGCAATGCCTCAGCTTCAGTAGAAGTGGAAAAGGTTTCAATCTTATCTGTTAATAATTTTATCTTTTGAGTTTTTCGATCCTTAAGACTATCTCCAAAGTATGATGACACTCTTTTTTTTAGATTCTTTGCCTTTCCTATATAAATAATCGAATTTTGTGAAAAGAACTTATATATTCCGGGTGTATGAGGGATCTCTGCAAGCTGAGATTTCAACTTAAAAGCTCTTCTGATGCCTTGGAAATATTTTCTAATGAAGTGTAGGCAGGCTTATATCCAAAGCTTTCTGCTCGTTTATTTAGTGAAAAGTAGTTATCTCTAGGGCCAAAAGCTTCCACCCCAGTTTGAGAGTGAATCACCTCATACCGCAGCCCAAATTTTACTTCTAACATTCGTAAAATAGAGACCTTATCTGTGACTTCTTTCGTAAAGCAATCTACTGCAACGTTAGTAAAATCTTGGTGGACTATACTCTTAATCAACTGATGCAGATCTTCATGACCAATATAATCTCTAAAGATATTATGATCATTGGTTTCCAAAACCTCATTATTTACTATGGCTCTAAGAGCATCAGTGATTAGAAATCTGCTACTAATATCAATATCACTACTTACGTAGTTAAAGACTCTAATATCTGTAATGCTGAATTGATCAAGGGCTCTATGCCTTGCTTCAGCGTACATCTTTGCCATTGAGTACCAATCAGTAATCTTTAAAGAATTAATATCAATAATGGCTTGCGAATCTTTGTGAGCTGGTTGTGTGAAGATATTTCCATACACAACACCTGAGCTTATGAAAATATACTTTGATTCTGGATGACGCAAGAGGTAATCCAGAACCTTTTGATCATACTCATAGGTTATATCAAAAATAGATGAGCCTAACTTCAAAGCCTTGGAGGGATCACCTATGCCGATAAAATTAATAATAAGATCATATTTAATAGAATCATTGAATTCTTCCAATCCATTCAACATGCATTGTTCTAAATTCAAGTGTTTGCTTTCTAACCATTCCTGGTAATCTAAGGTATTTCTTGTGAAGAGATAAAGCTGATTTGATTGATCCAAAACAAGATTCCTTAGTAAGCCTTTAGCAATCTGGCTAGACGCGCCTAAAAGAGCTATGTTCACAAGTAATTTCTATAGTTAAATAGGCCTGCTTTCTCTCGTAAAAAATCCTGGCTTCCAGCTAGGGATTGGAAAGAATCCTGAATGCCTATTCTATGAATTTTGGGAATGCTATTGCTATCAGAAATTACAAAGTGATCGCAGATAATTCCTTGAATGGTAGATCCTAGGCCTCCATTTAACTGATGTTCCTCTACAACAATAATTTCATTATATTGTGCTAACTGGGTAAAAATGCTCTCTTCTTCTAAAGGCTTGACGATAGGCAGAGAAAATAAATCAGCAGAACTTTTTGACGCAACTAAGTCTTTATATACCTCAAAACAAATAGCTCCATTTGAAATGAAGGCTTTGTTTTTTTGTCTTGACCCACTGTAAGCTAAATGAAGCTCTCCGAGACTGAAAGTGTTTAAGTAGTTGATAGTTTCTTCGCCTGAACGATTCAACCTCATATAACTTGGAGAGGTGCTCTTAGAGGTTATGTCTAAAATATTTTTAACCTCTGAGGGATCTGAGGGCGAAGTGACCATCATATTTGGAATCATTCTTAACATGCCAATTTCTTCAGTGGCATGGTGAGAGGTTCCCAATGATCCATATGCATAGCCGCCTCCAACTGCAACAATATTTACATTGGCATTATGGTAGGCGATATCATATCTGATCTGCTCCATACATCTTAGAGTAGGAAAATTGCCGATTGAATAAAAGTATACTGTGTAACCTTCTCTAGAAAGACCAGCACAAAGACCGGCTATATTTTGCTCACTTATACCGCCATTTAAAAATCTCGTAGGGTGCAAGTCTGCAAATTCTTCCAAAACGTTGAACCCTAAATCTCCACAAACTAGAAAAATTTTTTCATCGTTCTGGGCCAGCTTAGCTAAATTAGTTACAAATGTGTCTCTCATAATGCTCTTTAATATCTTTTAATCCTTCGACCAGTTGATCAGAAGATGGAGGGTAATAATGTGACTCAAGGGAATTCATTGCATACTTTAATGGATGAGCCTTAATCGTATTCAGCACAATTACTTGTGGATTATCACTGAAAGAATTCAGCGCATTAAATATTTCCAGATGATCATGCCCATTAATTACCTGGCATTTTAAGTTAAATGCCTCAAATTTATCCTGCAGAGGCTCAAGATTCAGAACTTCATTAGTTCTTCCAAAACTTTGAAGCTTGTTGTAATCAATAACTACAGTGCAAGGAAGTTTATGATGAGCTATAAACAAAAGCGCTTCCCAATTAGAGCCTTCATCTAACTCTCCATCACTCAGAACAATAAAGCATCTATGGTTAGAGCCTGCTATTTTTTTAGCATAGGAGACGCCACTAGCAACAGATAAAGCATGACCAAGGCTTCCAGTAGAAAGCTCAACACCAGGTACATGATGGCTCACATGGGATGTAAAAATTGAGCCATTATCTGAATATGAATCAAGATCTTTTAAATCAAAAAAACCAAAATGCCCTAAAGCTGCATATAAGGCTGTACATGCATGCCCTTTGCTATAAAACAAACTTGACGAGTCATGGGAGTGAAAAAACGAGTAATAAACACTTAAAAAATCAGTAATAGATAATGCTCCACCCATATGAGCAGCCTTTTTTACTGCGCAAAGCTCAATTACCTTTGAGGCAATATTTAAAGCGGCGTCTGCAGAACTTTTATAAGAGAATTTTTTTTGAGTTGTCATGCTAATAAAATTATCTAGATATTATAAGTTATTTTAATACTGGTATTTTTTTTATAAACGCATTTGCTATCTTTTTTCCGGCAGCAACACCAAATTGATCAAAAGGATTAATTTGAAGCATGCATGCTGTAATAAAAACACGATGTTCCCAGGTTGCCAAAAGAAATCCTAGTTCCTTTAGAGAGAGTCTTGGTAAGACAAATAAATTGACTGGGATGTTGCTATTAGTCAGCTCCAGTAAATTAGAAGATTGCCTTTGAGGGGAGGACAAAAGAGATGCTTGGCCTTGAGCCTGTGCATTGCTTAGAGGGCTTTGAGTGTCTGGGCTATAAATAATATCAGCTGAGCACTGGGCGGTGCCTTGATGAAGAAGCTGAAAATATGAATGTTGCGCCGTAGAGCCGAAGCCACCAAAAATTGTTTGTCCAGTTTCATGAAAAATAGACTCTGCATTAGAAGGCTTGCCAAGAGACTCCATCTCAAGTTGCTGGATATAATTTGCAAAGGACCTGAGCTTCCAATTATAGGTTAAGACTACTCTATTTTTTTTATTACAAAAATTACTATGCCAAATATCAGAAAAAACTAAGGTTTTAATTAATTTTTGATACTTTCTTGCATCTGTCGAATTCCCAGATAATAGGCTGTCTGCAATACCACCCCCCTGAAGGAAGCTCACAAAATTATTTTCTATTCCAGCTGTCAAGGATATGGGAGACCAAATAGAGTATCGCCCTCCAACTGATTCGGCAAAAGGGATTATTGATGCCTCACTAAATCCCAAGGCTCTTGCGCCCTCAGAGTTAGCTGTGATAACAATTGAATTTTTTTCAGTTCTATTTTTTCCAAGCCACTTAAGACAAGAAAGAGTCTCGTCAGTAGCAAGGGATTTTGAGGCAAAAATATATAAATTCTTTTGGCCTAATAAAGGTTTTACTATTGCATTGAATTCATGTTTGTCTGGCCCAGAAACAAAAGAATAGTTGATGTCAGACGCGGAATTTAATAAGAATTCTTGGAGAAGCTTGGGGCCTTCATAAGACCCTCCAATACCAAAAGTAACAATATTTTGATATTTGTCTTTTTTAATTTGCTTAAGCAATGGCGTGCATATTTTTCTAAAATTAAACTCTGGTGTTGGATTGGGAGCCCTATATTGATGATGAAGAGCTGGCCTATTTTCAGTTTGATTAACAATTGCTCCAGTAAAAAGATTTTTGATAGAGTCTTGGACCTCTAGCTCATTGAACAAGACATCAAATAACTTGTATTGATCAGTTGAAAAATTGCTTAAATAAGATTTATATTCTAAAAAATCCGACTTATAAGAAAAAGAAAATTTTTTCTTTTGGAGGACTTGTTTAGATCCTTTATTTAAAGCATTAAATATCTGCTGTGCTCTTTTTTTATTCATTGATAGATTGATCAAAATATTTTAAAGCTTCAGCTACATTGGAGGCTTTAGAGATAGGTCTGCCGATAACCAAATATGAAGCACCATGCTTAATGGCTTCATTAGCAGTCATCGTCCTAGACTGATCATCGCTTACCGAAATGTCTCGAATACCTGGGGTGATTTTAAGCATCTCAGGAGAGAGGATATTTGTAGCTAAATCTAGTTCTAATGGAGAGCAAACTATTCCATCTATCCCAGTTTCACTCGCTAGCTTAAATAACCTAGCAACCTGATCTGAAGTCGTGCTTTGAAATAATGCTGTGGTATCTTTATCATTCAGGCTGGTTAAAACAGATACTCCTATTATCTTGGTCTTGATAATCTTTGCCGCAGTCATAGCTGAAGTTATCATTTTTTTACCGCCAGATAGGTGAATGGTCAGCAATTCAATATTAAACCCCTTGAAACCTAATATGGTTTCATGGACAGTATTAGGAATGTCATGCAGTTTTAAATCAAGAAAAATTTTAAACCCGCGCTGATCCAACAGTCTAAGAAAATCTTTGCCTAATGCATTAAAGACTACACTTCCGACCTTCACTTTGCAGAGTTCTGGATTTAACTCATCTAGTAAAGCCATTGCAGTGTCGGAGTCATAGGTATCGATGGCAACAATTATCCTAGGATCAATCATGGCTAGTAAGTAATTTATCTGATGCTTTAAAGTGCATGGTTGATGTCTCACCAAGATATGAGATTTCCTTGGTCTTAGGATTAACAAATTTTCTTGGTCTAATATTTTTTTTAGA